>Ga0209284_10000454_pt1 | contig 66932 bp, 55 predicted proteins | sample FRY03_FD_187211 | JGI IMG/M metagenome (GOLD analysis project Ga0209284, IMG submission 187211) | Freshwater microbial communities from Lake Fryxell liftoff mats and glacier meltwater in Antarctica - FRY-03 (SPAdes) (version 2) | ecosystem: Environmental > Aquatic > Freshwater > Ice > Glacier...
AACACATGAGAAGTTACCACTTACATTTCCGCAAAGGTCTTCGGCTACAAAAGTGATGCTGATAGTGCGAGTGCAGCTATTACCACCGTAAGTGATATCAGCAACACGGATCACTAAATCATCGGCAGCAGTGCAATTATCAGATACACAACCGGCCAAGGCCTGAATAGAAATTCCGCCAACAGTCCAAGTTGTGAAAATATTGATCTCCTGACCTTCTTCTAATGAAATGGCAGCATCCTCTGGACAAACACCGTATTCGCTGCTGTTAAAGGTTGGGTCTAGTTGACAAGCAAGATCCCAAATTGGAGCTTGAAGATCAAGTACATTAATGTTATAAGATCCTACTTTTTCGTTTTCGCAATCGTCGGTCGCAGTGTAGGTGTAAGTAATAGTATAGTTACATCCTTCACCTTCAATTGACTCAACTACAGTTACTTCTACATCATTATCACAATTATCATTGGCAGTAACATCAGCGGGGCTAAAATCACCATTACATATTCCAACTTGATCTTGAGGAAGATTATCGAATATTGGTTTCTCTGTGTCACTAACAGTGATTGTTTGAGAGAAATAAGCAGAATTGCAACCATCGTTTACACTCCACATTCTGATTATTTGATATTCGCAATCATCCACCTCAACAACTTCTTCGCAGAAATACCAAGAAATGTTGTCGCTACAATTATCTGTGAATTCTAGTTGCGGAATTGCAGGGATATCGTCGCCACATTCTACAGTAGCATTTATTGGCGCTTCTACAACTTCAGGAGCTTCATTATCACCATGTATGAAATATTGAATGAATTGTGCAGAATTCTCGCAATCATCAGTTGCCGTCCATATACGTTCAACCGTGCAAGCACAAGGAGAATCAAGACCTACGCAAAGAATATCACCATGGTTAGCACCGCCATCAAAATTTTCGTTGATAGCAGTAAGGGCCTCATTTAGATTAGAAATTGAAAATGCATTAGAGCAACCGCCAATAACTTCATTAGCAATCGCGGCAAGTTCTGAAATGCTCATACCAGCGAACGTTCCATCAGCAATAAGTTGATCACCCAAATAACCTATTGATTGAGCAAAATCAGCATCATAAGCATCAAAACCAAGGGCAAGAGTAACCGCAATCAGCTGACTTGCGAAAGTGTTACTTCCATTGCCAGGATCAATAGATTGACCAACAGCTAATAATGAAGGATTTCCACCACCAGGAAGGAAATTTTCTACAGATTCAGCGGAAGTTAAAGTAAGTGTATTGTTGCAGCCTATGGTAAGACCATTAGGAAAAGCTCCATCAAAATTTGCATCTCTGTAAACGCCAGGATTATTTCCATTTGCAGGAGCTCCCCATCCACCAATAGTGAAGGTAAGGAATTCACAATCTTCAGAACCACCAGGAATACAATCGTCAGAATCTGTAAAAGTGAGCGTAAGATCAGTATCACAATTATCAGACACAACTGGTTCTATATAAGGAACCTCATCATCACAAGAAAGGTCATACTCTGATTGTTGATTTTCAAAAACAGGATCTACCGTATCTCCACCAACTTCTATAGTTTGAACATGAGAAACTGGATTTCCGCATTCATCAGCAGCAGTCCATGTGCGAGTAATAGTGTATGTATCAGTACAAACCGGCTCATAAGGAACATCTTCACAATCATTGAGACGGAAGTTAAAATCACCTTGTGAGCTAACGGTTTGTCCGTTCACAACACGTGAAAGTGTCATCCAAGTAGAAAGTCCATAACCAAGACTTTGAAGACTAGCACGATTACCAACTTGAACACCCCAGCGGAAATCAGCAGGCATAGGATCAATATCGAAATTGATACCTGCAAAATCACCTAGGCCGGTAAGTTTGTTGTCTTTGGTAACATCCATTTCGTAATAAGTCCAGTCTAAATACTGATTTGTGATTTCAACAGTGGTTCCAGCATCAAGCTTAGCCTCGCGGAAACCGGAAGGCGTATTAGCATTTGGAATAGAAGTCCATTCGGTGTAGTTGCGAGCATATCTCAACCAAACATCATATTCGAATTTTTGGTTTGCCTGAGATGCATTTCTCACGATACCGTAAAAATGAGCTGTGCCATCAGCAAATCTTTCAAAAGTGCCATTTCCAACACTCATGAAATCAACGCTATTTGGTCCAGGCAAAATGCCGGTATCACCAAACCACATGGTATGGCTGTCACCATTAGCGATGAGGCAATTTTGATCGAGATTTTCAAGAGTTGTTGTCTCTTCAAAAATTACATCAACTACTCCATCACAAGCATCATTTGCTGTTATAACAACGGTATCCGGAACATCTTGACCACATTCAATCGTTAAGTTAGCAGGAGTTTCGCTAAGAACAGGAGCCTGAGTATCTTCTATGGTAATAACTTGTGTACAAGTTTCATCTGTAAGCTCTGAAGTCCAAGTTCTGTAGATTACCTGAATACAATCTGTGTTTTGATTGCCATCAGCATCAACGTAAGTCCAATCAGGATTACAATCGCTAGCAGGCGTTCCGGTAGCTTCAGGCAATATGGAATCACCACATTCAACCGTTACAACAGCCGGACAGGTTGTGATACAGCAAGCGTCTTTTTCAACAACAATTGCTTGAGATAATTCGAAACAACCTTCGTCTTCTGCGGCATCAATATCATTAACATTGTCGCCAACATTTAATCCAGAAATTATACCGTCATAGGATAATCCATAGAAATAAAAATTTGCGTCTTCGTAGCCACTCAAATCAAAAATACCATTGTCGTTAATCTCTAAAATAGTACCTGCATTATCAGCAAGAATAAACTTATACGTATCACCTTCAGCGAGACTGTTAGTTTCTACTTCTATAATATCACTGATTTGATCATCAGAACAGATAGCCCAAGGAGAAGTGGCTCCATCAGCAAAACTGATTGCTCCAGCCTGACAAGTAAAAATGGAGAAAGAGCTGGCTTTGATAAATACACCTGAATCTAGCAAACCATCAGAAGCATCTGCAATAGCAAATTTGAAACTATAAGTTTCACCTGGAATGATGTCGATAGTTGAGGTAAGAACTACCGTGAAACCATCATATTCAATGGTAGTTCCGCCAGTATTGTCAACAAAAAATGAAGAATAAGCAAGTGATGTACAATTCTCTTCGTCTCCTAGATTTCCTTCTGTACCATTATTTACTGCATTGATAGCCACTGGAAGATTAGTTCCGGGAATCAAGGCAACATTTAAGTTGTTGTAGTTGCCTCCCATAGGGTTTGGGCCTGAAACGAAGAAGGCGAAGATATCACTATAAACAGAGCATACATATTCATTATACTCTTCTGAGCCGAATGTGTATTGAACCGTGATTTGATCAGCTTCAGCCACAAAGTCGAAAGATAACACACATGCATCTTTGAGAGAGAATGGAACAAGATCATCCAAATCAGGATCACCATGATAGGCATTACTTACATCGTAAGTTGTGTTTCCTGCATCGTTTGGACCGATGGCATCATTAGCTTTACCAGTGGTAAGCAAGATACCGTTACCCAAACCAATGTTGGTGGTATTTCCGTTTGAAAATATACCGGCACCTTGGCTATAGCAATCAAGAACAACATTGGACACAGACACACCAACACCAACGATTTCGTTGGCAAGTTCAGTACCTGTGACACTATCATCTATAATTAGCTGAGCTTTTAACTCAGAAGTACAAATGGTAGTTGCTAATATTGCAAAGCAAGCTACCCATGCGTACAAATTTCTCATAATTATTAAGGCTTATTGGTTGTTTAGTTCGGCTAATTATTTGGCAATAGGAAGTTGCAGACCTTGATTCGACAAATGCGAATTCCATTCGGTGCAAGTCCAGTTCTCCTTAGAGTTGCAATTCAACATTAGGATTCCTTGACCCAAATGCGGAATAGCCCTTACCAGGTAAGAATCACCTGATTTGGTACTCAGAAATTCTACCATTTCTTCGGATGATTCAAAATCCAGAGCACTTAAATCGAAAACGTACTTCTCTGCGACTGGCTCACCAACAGGCAATTGAAGAATGCCCTCTTCTGTAAGGGTTGCCAAAGGATAATTTTGCGCTGAAAGATTAGTACTGGAAAGAAAACTGATAAATGCCAAAGCGAAAATGCTTTTAAGCAGCAAAGCCTTGTGCGAATAGCAACAAGACAAGAATCGAGTAATTCTAGTATTCATAATAATGGTTGTTAGCAAACATTGAATGCGAGATCGTGAAATCACACATTAAGGCACAAAAGTATAACATTTTTCGATTAAATGATATTTTTCTGCGATATAATTCTAAAAATTCTCGACTTATCACCCATAATTGCCGTTGAAAATTGGCTAATTGGCTATAGTGTATTAAATACACTTACTATAAAAAAAAGCCTCTTCAGTTAAGAAGAGGCCAAGTTGAAAAATAATGAATTATTCGTTAAATCACTGATATACTGTGACTTGTGATTTTTATTGAATTATCCCAAATACTTAGCACGTATTGCCCGCTGCTTAATCCTTGCACCGGAATGCGCATTGGGCTTCTATCGATGCGAATTCGTTTGCGTTCTTTTCCTTGGAGATCATAAATAACGCATTCCTTTCCAAGCATCTCAGCATCAACTTCGAGGGTTAAATCCTGATTGGTTTGAACCGGATTCGGATAGATTTTGACTTTTTTGGCAGCTACCAAATTTTCTGCTGCGATGTCTGGCAAATCGGTTGAAGCTATCGTTTTGGTAAATTTCATTACCTGTTTGAGATCAACTTCGCCCCAAATATCTACCACAACAAATGATTTCTCTTCTGCTACCACAAAAAGCAGTTCCTGTACAATTCCTGCATTTTCGCGGATGAGGATATCAACTGTAACATTTCCATCCTGAATAAGCATGAGTTCTTCAAATCGTTTGGATACAGTTGAAAGTGCCGTATTATACATCTCTTTTGGAGTACCGCAATCATCGCATGAAAGCACAGACATGCCTTTGATGTCCTTTATTGCATCCAAAAGCTCCTTTTCTTCTGGAGATTCGGCATCGAGATTCTCAAAAAGCTCAAACATAGCTGGACTTACAGTCACTTTGGTGAATCTTGCATCGTTTTGCCAAGTAGCAAAATGCTTCACTATGGCATTGTCTTGGGCTTGAGTAAATATTCCGCAAACGAGCAATGCGGATGCTAAAAATGTCTTTTTCATTGGTTTTGTTTTTAATTGATGATGATGTAACCGGTTTACAAATTAAAGACGCGGCAAGATTCGATTTGTTACACTCAGCTATTTTGTACAATAAGTTATTTCCATAGTTCCTTTACAAAGCTACCTTTGTAGCATGTCGAAAAAGATCTCAGTGTTATACTCAATCCTCTGGATGAAATGCCCACGCTGCCGTCAAGATGGCATTTTTGAAGATCCTAATCCATACCATTTATCCCAGTTGAACAAGATGCATTCTTCTTGCCCTCACTGTGGAGAAGATTTTAAACGCGAGCCCGGATTTTTCTTCGGGGCGGCTTATATGAGTTATGCGCTTACTGTTGCGGTTTGGGTTGCAGTACTCGTGGCACTTATAACCTTTGATGCTATTGGATTGATTTCCTTCTCTTTTTTTGAGAGTCCATTAACATTTTTCATCAGTGGAATTATAACCTTACTGTTACTCTTTCCATATTTATACAGACTCAGCCGATCACTTTGGCTGCACATGTTTATCAAATATGAAGGAGAGAATGCGGAAATCAAAAAGTCGCGTTGATTCATATTCTGGCGATCATCAATCAAACTGCTGAAGCTCCACCAAGGAGCGATATGTTCCGTCGAGTTCCATTAGCTGCTGATGACTGCCTTGTTCTACAATAACTCCATCTTTAATAACCAAGATTTGATTTGCATGTTGAATGGTACTCAAACGATGAGCAATAACGAGCGAAGTCCTGCTTTTCATCAAATTAGTTATCGCCTCCTGCACAAGCTTCTCACTCCGGGTATCGAGCGCTGACGTTGCTTCATCCAAAATCAGAATTGGCGGATTTTTAAACAAAGCCCTTGCAATGGACAGCCTTTGCTTTTGTCCGCCGCTGAGCTTATTCCCGCCGTCGCCAACATTGAAATCATACTTACCAGGCAATTCAACAATAAACTCCTCTGCATTTGCAATTTGGGCAGCGTGAATAACTCCCAATTCATTTTCCATATCTAATCCTAGCGTAATATTGTTCTTAACGCTATCATTAAATAAGATGGAATCTTGAGTAACAATACCCATCAAATGCCTCACGTCAGTTAAAACATAATCACGAATATCAATTCCATCGATCAAGATTTGTCCTGAAACAACGTCATAATAACGAGAAAGCAAGTTGGCCAAAGTCGATTTTCCCCCACCTGAAGCACCAACCAAGGCAAATGTTTCACCCTTTTTGATTGTGAAGCTTATCCCTTTAATTACCTCATCATTTCCATAAGAAAAGCGAACATTTCTATATTCAATTTCTTTTTCAAATTTTAAAATATTCTTAGCATCGGGTTTATCCATTATACTCTCATTGGCATCCAGAATTTCATTAATTCGATCAATAGAGGCGCCCCCTTTATTAATTTTGAAAATGGCATCTGCAAAAGCCTTTGCAGGTTGTATGATCTGCGAAAAAACCACGAGATAGCCTATAAAAAACTCTCCAGATAAACTTGCACCTTCACTTAATACCAAACTACCTCCGGTATATAGCAAAATGGTAATTACCAAAATTGCTACAAATTCACTGGTTGGCGAGCTCAGGTATTCTCGTTTGTACAGTTTCAGCATCAATCTGAAATAACCCTGATTGTGCTCTTCGAACTTTCTGCGAAATACTTTTTCACCATTAAATGCCTTGATGATGCGCATTCCGGTGAGTGTTTCTTCGATCACAGACATCAATTCTCCCAATTTGCTTTTGCCTCTTTTGGCAGCGTTTTTGAGACTCTTTGCTACTCTGGAAATCAAATATCCGCTCAGAGGTAAAAATATTAATGAGAACAGGGTTAGCTCCCAACTCATGAGGAATAATGTTCCCAAATAAATGAACATTAAAATGGGCGATTTGAACAATACTTCCAGTGTTCCAATCACACTGAATTCAATCTCCATAAGATCATTAGTCATTCTGGACATGATATCACCTTTACGCTCTTCGGAATAATATGCAAGCGGTAAACGGAGAATTTTATCATAAACCTTCGCTCTTAAATCACGCGCTATTCCGGTGCGGATTGCTGCCAAATTGAAAAGTGAAAAATAAAGAACGATATTTTTCAAAAGGGCAACTGACACGATGAAAAAACACATCCAAAATAAAGCACTTGTGGCTCCGTTCGCTTGAACATACTGATCTAGATTATAAGCCACCCAATCCATGAGATACTCCCCTGTAATGCCATTGCTGCTATCAGGGACTACAGCGACTTCTTTTGTTCTTTGGAAAAGAATACGCAAAAAAGGAACAACTGCTAAAAACGTAAAAAGCGATAGAAAAGCGTTGAGAATATTAAACAGAATATTGAGATACAGCGGGCGCTTGTAGTCGCGCACCATACTGAGTATTTCAAAAATTTTTCTCATTAAATTCCGGTGTAATTGAAGGGAGACAAGTTGCGTAATTCAACTTTCACTTCTTCCCTGATTTCAAGTTGATCAATAAACTCGCGCATACTTTCTCTTGTGATTTTTGAATTGGTACGTGTGAGATTTTTGAGGGTCTCGTAAGGATTAGGATAAGCCTCACGCCTTAAAATAGTTTGAACTGCTTCTGCGATTACTGCCCAATTATCTTCCAGATCCTGGCGAATTTTTGTTTCATTTAACAACAGTTTTTCTAAACCCGCTTTTGTTGCCTGCAATGCCACAAGTCCATGCGCAATGGGCACACCCAGATTTCTGAGCACAGTAGAATCGGTTAAATCCCTTTGTAATCTCGACACAGGCAACTTAGCTGAAAGATGCTCCAGCATTGCATTTGCTACACCCAAATTTCCTTCACTGTTTTCGAAATCAATAGGATTTACTTTATGGGGCATCGCAGAAGAGCCCACCTCCCCTTCTTTGATCTTTTGTTTGAAATAATCCATGCTGATATACAGCCAGAAATCACGATTGAGATCTATGAGAATGGTATTTATTCGTTTAACAGCATCAAGTAAGGCCGCCAAATTATCGTAATGCTCAATCTGCGTAGTCGTTTTAGATCTTTGCAATCCGAGAATATCGTTTACAAAATGATTTCCAAACTCAGGCCAGTTAACGGCTGGAAATGCTACTGAATGCGCATTGAAATTACCTGTTGCTCCTCCGAATTTGGCAGAATATGGAATGGTTAATAATTGAGCAAGTTGACCTTGCATTCGCTCAGAAAACACCCTCACTTCTTTTCCTAGTCGGGTTGGTGATGCTGGTTGTCCATGCGTTCTTGCCAACATCGGAATATCTTTCCAATCTTCCGACAATCGAGTTAAAGTATTCAAAACTTCATGTATAGCAGGCAAATAAACATCGATCATTGCCTCTTTGAGAGAAAGCGGAATGGCCGTATTATTGACATCTTGAGAAGTGAGTCCGAAATGAATAAATTCTTTCCATTTGCCAAGTCCATTTTGATCCATGTAATCTTTCAGAAAGTACTCCACCGCCTTTACATCGTGATTTGTTATGCGTTCCGTATCTTTTACTTTCTGGCCATCGGCATCTGTATAATTCAGGTATGCGTTTCGCAAAATGCTTTCGGCATCTAACGGGAAATCAGCCAGTTGAGGCAATGGAACTTTGCAAAGGGCAATAAAATACTCTACCTCCACCCTGATGCGATAACGAATTAGGGCCGACTCGGAAAAATAAGCCACCAAGGGCGCGGTTTTGGAGCGATATCTCCCATCTAGTGGCGAAATAGCCGATAGCTGATCAAATGCCATGGATTCTGATAAATAAAGCAGCAAAGGTAGTGAATTGCCAATCTCTCTCGCAGGCAAAGGCATTTACTATCTTTGTAAAAAATTCCCAATCCCGTGAAATTACATTCTGTTAATACCGGTTTTTTCCAACTTGATGGTGGTGCTATGTTTGGAGTGGTGCCAAAAATGATATGGCAAAAAACCAATCCTGCAGATGATCGCAATATGTGCAATTGGGCCATGCGATCGCTTCTGATTGAAGATGGAGAACGACTTATGCTCATTGACTGCGGAATAGGCAATAAACAAGATGAGAAGTTTTTCAGTCATTATTATCTTCATGGGAATGATAGCCTGGATAAGAGTTTGGCTCAACTTGGATTTAGTCGCAATGACATCACCGATGTATTTTTGACGCATTTGCATTTTGATCATTGTGGAGGGGCGATCGAATTTGATGCTAGTAAATCTGTCTTCCGTCCAGCCTTTGCTAATGCTCATTTTTGGAGTAATGAGGGGCATTGGGAATGGGCAACTAAACCAAATCCCCGAGAAAAAGCCAGTTTTTTAAAAGAGAATATTCTGCCTATTTCTGAAAGTGGTCAGCTCAAAATGATAGCACGAAATGCTCAAGAGCGAGTGGCTTCTGAGGTATTTAAGGGAATTGATATCTTTTTTGCTGACGGACATACTGAAAGCCAAATGATTCCGCTTATTAAATACAAGGATCAAACAATAGCGTTCATGGCAGATTTATTACCGAGTACCGGACACATTCCATTAGCTTACGTGATGGGTTATGATACTAGGCCATTGTTAACCCTAACTGAAAAATCTGAATTCCTTCAACGCGCGGCTGATGAATCCTGGGTTTTGTTTTTGGAACATGATCCTATCAACGAATGTTGTACCGTTATGCACACCGAGAAAGGAGTACGATTGAATAAGAGTGGGAATCTTGCTGAATTTTGCGGTTTATGATGAGGATTACTATTTGTATATTCTTTTTGGTCTTCGGATATAAGGTCTCAAATGCCCAAGTTCAATCTGTGGTTGAACGTGAGTATTACAGTCAGGTTGCTGCATTGAAGAATGGGATTTTGATTGTTCAATTACCAAAAGCTTTATCGAATACCGGAATACGCACTCGTAACGAAGCCCCTGAAACTCAAAATAATCTGAGTTCGGAAGATCTAAGATCTATGAGGACGGCATTTGATAAAATATATGTTTTTTCTGAAATTTATTTTTATCAAATGCAGAACGAAAATGATGTTTTTATAGATCAATTCAATCGATTGGAAACGAGTAGCACTGAAATTATTACTTTAAAAAATGAAAGTGGCAAAGAACTATTTATTGCCGAATATGTTTTCTCGCATGTTTCGAGAAAAGAATGTTATATCTCAAAACGCAATTCAAAGAGCAAGGTAAAAGAATCTAAAACGGAATACAGCGATTTTAGAAAAGCGAGCAGTTTATACGATCCCGAGCTTTTGATAGAAGGTGGTATAATCATTAGTAGACTGAATCCCAAGTTTAGAAACTTGAATAAGCGCAAAGATCTGGTGAGTGATTTTATATTCAAATCGAGATTGCACAAGACATTAGCTTCCACGGAGAGATTTGAAGATTGCATACGCTATCTTCAAGAAGGCTTAAACAAAGATTATCAAAGGTCATTGAAGGTATTGGGGAGTTAGAGCGATTTGGAAATTGGACAGTTTTCAAATTAGTCATAAAACAAAAATGGCCGCTCCGTAATGAAGCGACCACTTATGATTGTTAGTTAGGAAGTTTTAGAGGCAATTAACTTTAGTAACGGTTTTCTTCTCATAAACATAAACGCATTTACATGATTCCCTAAGGGTAGTAATGGCGCCCGTTTTAGCTTTGAACTCTTTAAATTTCATAGTGTTCAAATCATAGGCGGCAATGTCTGCTTTTGCTGTTTTCATGACCAGAATATTGTCATAGAGGGCTTCCATTTCTGATGTTTTATATTTAGCTGAACCTATCAATTTACCGCTAACATAATTGTGCGTAGCCAGCCCTTTTTCACCAACTACCACAATTTTACCATCAAAATCGAGGATACTTGCAGCAAGACCTATTCCATCATCAGCTAAAAGAATTTCATACACGTCGGCACCATTTGTATAGTCTACTGCATACAAAGCTTTACCGCTGCACACATAAACATTTTTATCATCCACCATCATATTTGTGATCCCTTTTCTGAAGCGTTCAGATTCCCATGCTTTAGAACCATCAGCGGTATTGAAAGCTTGGAGGCCATTTGGTTTAATATTAGGGTACCAAATTCTCCATTCTTCGATAATGGTTATTGAACCATCCGGAGCTACTTCTCTTCTGTATATATAAGCTTGGGCTTCCACGTTACCTCCAATTTGAAGAATGATTTTATCTCCGATAATTGCCATGTTTGGAATGGCTTTCGCCTCTTTTATTTCCGGTGAAGTCCAAAGCAATTTACCCGATTGTAAATCATATTTTTTGATGAATTGATTTCGTTTGTTCGACATGTCTAATACATAAACATCATTACCCACTACCACAGGATCAGCCACAGCACCATACACGCCAAATCTTTTGGCATTTGCCGGAGATCCAACAATATCCGGTGTAAAGTCAAATGCAGCTGTCCACTGAGTAGCTCCGGTATTATAGTCATACACCTGAATACCGTTCATTCTTAAGAAAACTTTGTCTTCCTGTATTTCCATATCAAAAACGAACTCCCCGGTAATTACTTTCTTTTCAGCACGACCGATATAGGTGGCTTCCCAGATAATATTTCCTGTTTTCATATCAATTCTCAGGATCTGGTTTTTGAAACCAGTGAATAATGCAGCTAATCCACCCGGCTTAAAGTTCACCATAACGGCAGTTTGATCTTTGGTGTTGTAAATGTATTTTCCAACCACACCTGTAAACTTTGCGGTTTCCCAAATCTCCTCACCGGTTTTAGCTTTAATGAAAACCAAACTTTCTTTGAGACAAAGTGCAAATGCTTCCATTTCAGGGATATAAACCACGTTTTCATCGGTGAGATTTTTGTACTTTTCAGTACTCCAAAGTTGTTTACCTGAATTGAGATCAATGCAAGCAACGATGTCTTTTCCTGTTTTCTTCTCAAAAAGAAAAATAGTTTCTGCATCCCAAAAAGGAATGAGTTCGTCAATTTGACGAAGTCCGGGAGCTAATTCTTTGAACTTTCCGGTCCAAACGGTAGATCCATTTTCATTTTTGAAAACAGTAATTTCCTTTTCAGATGCAGCATAGCTGTACTCGCCTTCGAGGCCTGTACCAGACCATTGAATACGGTGTTCGATCTGAGTTTCCCAGATAATGCTCATTTCTTCCTGAGCATTAAGATTTATTACCATACATATTAATGGCAACATCAGGATTTTCTTGAAGACCTTCATTTTTTTTGAGGTTTGTTTATTTGATTGTATCAAAAACTGAATGTGTAATTCAGCTTGTATTTTTTGTCTTTAGGAATCTTCATTTCAAAGCGAAACTTGTCCATCAAAAAATCCTTCACAGCATTTTGAGAAGGGATATTTCCCTCTTTGGAAGACAGAATTCTCACTGAAACTATTCGTGCAGATTTCCCAATAGTAAGCTCATATTCATAGGTCCCGGTAATTGCCTTTTCCGTTGCCCAAGATTTAATAATTCCTTCAGTTTGCATTGAGGCTTCAAGCTGCTTGCTAGCTTCTTCAATTACTTCTTCAGGCTGAATTAATAGTTCAGTTTGAGCTGAAGAGCTAATCATCGAGAGCATAAGAAAGAGTGCTGTCAGATATTTCATGGGTGAATATTCCATTGTATAATTTGGTTGCCGTATAAAATGAAGAGTTCTTCATTGCCTAACCACAAAAAATGAGTTCTTCCGTCGGAAAATTCTTTGGCTTTTAATGCTTGTGCTACTCTACTACTCACATCAAAAAGACTGTACATTTTTCCGGTTTCACGCTCCCAAACTTGTAATTGTGGTCCTTTTTTTCCTTGTGAAACCATTGCAAAAAATTTCCCATCGGGACTATCTTTAAAATCGGGCTCAACAACAGCACTCATGAAAGAAGCACGCAATGGCTCAAACGAATTAGCATCAACCAAGCTCACATAGCCATTCATAGCAGCGGAAGGATTATACTTAGAGTGGGGTTTGGAGTAAATAAACAATCTGGAATTATCTTCAGAAAAACTCATGAGGTAAATGATGTCATAAATCTCGTTTAGCGTTTTTTCTTTGATACCAGATTCAATGTCATAGATGGAAATGATTTCACGGTATTTAAGAGCAGGTTTGATCGCTTTTTTATCGTTTCTGATCACTGGAATTTCCTTGAGATCATCCACTGTTGGCAAGTGCGACACGAAGATCCGAGTACCATCTGGACTCACTGCAATTGTGCTTGCAGCCCTTTGCATTGGCCAGGAACCTGATTTTTTTCCTGACGGGAGATCATAAAAAACGATAGTATTTCCTTCTAAAATTACGAGCTGATTTGTTTTCGAATTGAAGCATGCGGAGTGTGCTTTTTCAACTTTAATCAAAATAGCTCCAGAACTTGCATCCATTACTTCATACTGAACTTCTCTATCCGAATTGGGTTTTTGATCCATATAAAACTGCTGCTGGAGCAAAATGTATTTTCCATCATTACTGATATCCAGATGCGGGCCTGCGTAATATCCCTGCACTTCCATTTTGCGGCTTATTTTTTTGGTAGCCAGATCGTAGTAATAGATAGGAAATCCTTGGATATGAGAAATGGCAATCGTTTTTTTATCAGGAAAATAATCAAGCCCTGAGCCTATAAAGTAAGAATCTTCGATCATCCATTTTTCGAAATCCTGATTTGTTTTTTGCAAATCCTGAGCAATGGATTGTATAGAAAGTACAAAGAATGGTATTAATAATAAACGCAACATTCAATGAGCTTTGAGGTTGCCGCAAAGGTATTTGAGCTGCTGAAAATAGGATTGGGTAAAAGTGCGTAATCTAACTACGACTATTACCGTAATTGATTATTTGCTTTTAAGAATTTCGCGATTAATATCTCGCACAAGAGCTGGACCGTAGTAAACTAATCCTGAATATATTTGAATGAGACTTGCTCCTGCATTCAGCTTTTCAATGGCATCTTGAGGAGAAGAAATTCCACCCACACCAATTATAGGGAAGGCACCTGCCGAATGTGTATGTAAATATCGAATCACCTCAGTACTTCTGTTCTTCAGAGGTGCACCGCTCAATCCACCTGCTCCGATGGTATTAAGTTCAGAAGTTGCAGTTTGAAGATTTTCCCTTGAGATGGTAGTATTAGTAGCAATTATGCCTTGAATACCGGTAGTATTTACAATTTCAATAATATCATCTAACTGAGCATTATTGAGATCAGGGGCTATTTTTAGAAGCACAGGTTTTGGAGAACTCATACTTTTGTTTAACTCCATGATCGAATTCAGCAAATGTTTCAGCGGTTCTTTTTCCTGAAGTTCGCGGAGATTTGGAGTGTTAGGAGAGCTCACATTGACTACGAAATAGTCAACATAAGGAAAGAGTGCTGTGAAACACTTTTGATAGTCTTTAAAGGCTTGTTCATTAGGCGTTACTTTATTCTTACCAATATTTCCACCGATTATTAATCCCGGGGCTCTCTTTTTAAGACGATTTAAAGCGGCCTCCAATCCTTCGTTATTAAATCCCATTCTGTTGATGAGTGCTTTATCCAGGGGGAGTCTGAACAATCGGGGTTTAGGATTTCCGTCTTGACCTAAGGGAGTAATGGTGCCAATTTCTATAAATCCGAAACCCAAATAAGCAAAATCCGAAAATAGTTTAGCTTCTTTGTCAAAGCCAGCAGCGAGTCCAACCGGATTCGGGAATCGAATTCCGAAAACTTCTCTTTCGAGTTGAGGTGAATTGAGCGAGTATAATGATTTGAAAAGCCACTTCATTCCCGGGATCTTTAACACGAAATGAAGAGCTGAAGCCGTTACGTGATGGGCTTTTTCGGGCTTTAACAGAAAAAGAAGCGGGCGAAGAATTTTGTACATTGATGCAAAGTTCGACAATCAAAATGAGTTCTGAAAACGGGCCTTAACATGTGGATAACTTTGTTTACATCAATCTTAACAAGCCTAACAGAAGCAAGAGAGCGGAACTAACTTTGTACAAGATAACAGCCCAAAAAGTATGCTTGCCTTCCTTGGAAAGAAAAAGCTAAGCGACGAAGGAGTCGCAAACATTTTCGTAAATACCTTACTTGACACCGTTGAGAAAGGGTTTCCTGAAGTGGCGGGGTTTGTCAACGATAGTCCTGAATTCATTCGCACACCGAAAGTGGAGTCAGATGATTATGGACGTTTTCTCATGATCACTGTATCCGGCAATATAAACGGCATTTTAGAACACTTTGGCGAGGGTCATGACAAGGAAATTGTTAGACTTATTTCAGAAAAAATTGCCACCGCATTTGATATTGCCCCTGACAAATTTGCTGAGCTTATAAAAGAGTACAGACAGTTCATGACGAGGATAAATCACCCCTCAAAAAACACGGTTTATGCCATGAGCAAAGCAGTGTTTTATAAATATGAACTGAATGCATTTCAGGACGAATATTTCCGGAATCTGAATACACCTAATCCTATATTCCTCAAAAATCTCGATGAGGTGATGAAGAATTTTTTATGGGATTGGAACGCCTTTAGTGAGAAATATAAGCTTATAGGATAAAAGATTTCTCTGCCTAACCTGGCTTTGAATTAAGCTCTTGTACACCGTTTATCGGTTATCAAGGGCTTTTTATATTATTCAATATAGAGGCCTGATTGGCCGATCTATAGAGAACAGGCAGCTTTGAAGCTTGCTGAATTTTTATCGGTTTTTATCTTCCCGACTCATTTCTCTTCTTTGCTCTTTATCTTTCAGCCCTTCCCTTTTATCGTAAAGCTTTTTGCCTTTGGCGATGGCAATTTTCAGCTTGGCATATCCTGATTCCGAAAAGAACAAAAGCGTTGGGATAATGGTAACTCCCACGTCTTTCATTTTCTTTTTAAGCTTAGCGAGTTCAGAACGTTGGAGCAGAAGTTTACGTTCTTTGCGGGGCTCGTGGTTATTATAAGAGCCTTTTTCGTACTCAGCGACATACATATTAATAACGAAAAGCTCATCTCCCCTGAAACGACAAAAGGCCTCCATAATACTGGCCTTGCCTTCTCTAATAGATTTTATTTCGGTCCCTTGAAGTTGAATTCCCGCTACAAATTCTTCAACCAGAAAGTACTGAAACTCCGCTTTTTTATTTTTGATCTCGGTGGACATAGAAGTCTGCAAAATTAGTCAAAAGCTTTGCGATCCTAACGGAAACCGCAATAATTGATTAATCTAGCATAATTATAAGTCTTCGATAGAAATTCCCGAAAGCAGAGGGCAAAAAAAAGCCGTCTGCAAGAGACGGCTTTTTATATCTAAGAAAATCTTCTTATTGACCGATCAAAGAAACGTTGATTTCGATGTTATCAGAAAGAACCATGTCTTTCATAGGTGATGCCCAAGCAACGCCATATTTCTGACGATCGAAAACCAATTTACCAGTAACTGTAGTCATACCATTAGCAGTGCTAACAACAACATCAGTTATATTCTCGTCGCCTTCTACGCCACGTACATTCAATTTACCCATTGCAACGTTACCGTTAAAAGAAGTAACAGTAAAAGTTGCAGTTGAAATAGAATCTACTGCGAAGAAATCATCAGAACGGAGATTACCGATAAGCACTTCAGTGGTTTTACCTTCAGCTTCGTTAAAGTTGGTATCAGTAGGAGTGATTGTGTTTAAATCAATTACGAAAGAACCGGCAGTGATAGAATCACCAGCCACAGACAATGTACCTTCTTTAATTTGTACATTCCCTTCGTGAGCATAAACACCAAGCATTTCACCTTTCCAGGTAACATTACTGCTGTCAAGATTAAGAACAACTGCACGCTCAAGAAGAGTTGAGTCAACTGCAGGTACATCAGATGCAGTGTTTTCACCACCACATGATACGATAGCAAGGCTCATTACGAAGAAACCTGCTGCAAGAATAATTGGACTTTTTTTCATGGTCTTATTTGGGAAATAGTTTCAAGGCCAAAGGATTTTTTTAGCCGATGCAAAATTAGAAAGATTTCAGACATAAAAAAATATTTTAACATAATTATATTTGACTGAATATCAATGATTTGCGCAAAAGATCGATACAACCTGCGTCAATTGTGGGTTTTGCGCTATTCAACTCAAAAGACTTCTCGAAACCTTAGAACCATGATTTTGATTGTAGATAATTATTCAACTACATCTGCGTTTTATCGAAAAGCGATTTATGATTAAGCTCGCCATTCTTATCCTATACAGTCTTTTTCATCTGAATATGCATTCTCAAACCAAGTGTATTCATGTATTTGTGGCCCTTTGCGACAATAAGTATCAGGGCATTGTACCTGTGCCTGAGAAAATAGGCAATGGTCAGGATCCGAAACTCAATTTATACTGGGGCGCGGGATATGGAGTGCGGAATTTTTTCCATAAAAAGACGGAAGATTGGATTTACCAAGGAACTATGCCTTCCGGAAATCCCTTTATTCTTGAACGTATCATTTTCAAACACAAGAATCAAGATGCCTATTTGCTGGCTGATGCTTGGGATGGAGCAAAAATTAAGGAATGTACTGAAGGCTTTTTGTTGGCTTCCAACGGTCAGGTTCCGGTTACCATTAGTCATGATGGAAAACACTTGCAATTTGGAGGGAATGCCCAACTCTTAGCTTATACCGGACATGATGGACTCATGGATTTTCAGTTGAATCCGGTTTTTAAGACGGCTCCAAAAAGAACCCGAGACGTTATTATTCTTGCGTGCTATAGCCGAAATTATTTTAAGAGTCATATTCAAAAAGCTGGAGCTAGGCCTGTGTTGTGGACCACTCATTTGATGGTTCCGGAGGCTTATACATTAAAAGCAGCAATAGATGGTTGGCTTTTGAATGAAAGTCCGGAAAAAATTGAAATCAGGGCAGAAGAAACCTATCATCAATATCAAAAATGTGGGATTAAAGGAGCGAGAAATCTGTTTGTGTATGGCTACTAAAGTTTGAGCCCATATTATCGCAGTTTCACTATATGTCCGGTAAAAACATGAGGTCTATGGAGCATGTCTTCAACCCGGCAACGATAAACGTAAATTCCATCCTGAACGAGGCAATCACCGCCTTTTACGTTTCCAATCCAATATTCTTCAGGATTATTTGATTCGAATATTTTTTCGCCCCAACGATCAAAAATGAAAAGTTCAAACTCTAAAACTCCGCTCAAAATAGGCTTCCAATAATCATTTATGCCATCATCATTAGAACTGAAAGCATTAGGCGCGTAAAACAAAAACCCTTCCACTACAACCAGATGCGCTATAGAGTCGATACATCCAAATTCATTCATCACATATTGAATTACCTGATGATAACCAGCTTCGGTAAACGTGTACATTGTGTCGCAGGCATCCGAATTGCCTCCATCAGTCATGGTGTACCAGCAGTCGATACTACCTTCACTGAGGTCTATGATTTCAACTTCTGCATCGATAAGCTCCACAGTAACAGGACTTACATCGAAAAATGCAATAGGCGATGGATATACATAAACAGCATTTTCGACCGTTTCCTGAAGTACGGCAACACATCCATTGCTCGTAGCTCCGGTGAGGGAGACAGTGTAATAACCCGAACTTAAATACACATGCTGAGGTGATATTTCAAAACTACTTGTTCCATCGCCAAAATTCCAAATAAAGCCGATTGGCGTTTCAGAAAATGAGCTATTAATAAAGGAAACGGACAAGGGAGCACATCCCTCCGCCCCTTCCAGAGCTAATTCTAAAACTGGCTCATCAACCACCCAAACATTTTGGCTTATACTTTCTGCACATTGATTTTCAGTAATAGTAAGAGTTACTTCGAAGAGCCCAGATTCGAAAAAATGAACATTTTCTACCAAAACTCCCTCAGCAAATAAAATATCTGCCGGTCCATTAATGTCCCAAGAATAAAGTGCCTCATCTGTACTTGCGCCGCTACCAATAAAATCGAATTCATTATTGCTCAAACATTGTGGTTCAGGTTCAGCGAAAAATGGATTTATATCACCATAAATTTGAAACCCTAAAATAGTTTGATCAGGACAAGTAAAAGGCGCTGAAACGGCAAGGGTGACTAGGTATAAACCTGTATCAGGAAATGTAATTTGAGGTTCATATAAAGAGCTTTGATCATTATTTCCATTTGAAAAGCCAAAATCCCAAAGATAAGTCTCGGCGTATTCGGAATTATTATCAAATAAGTAAGTCAAGCCGGAACAAAATGCATCCTGGGGCATTATTCCGGCAACTGGATCTGGGCTAACAGGAACCAGCATTTCAAAATCATAGATACATTCTCCCTGGGAAATGGTGACTAATACAGTGATATTATTCGCATTCTCAGGGAAAATAACATTTTGAGGATGCGATTGAGCTGAATTAGTCGGAATTGCTCCCGGATCAAAATTCCATTCATACACCGACTCAACATCGGTTTCAGCCCCAAAACTCCAAGTTGATAATCCGTTTAAACATTCAAAAACAGGTTCCAAAATTACAGGCGTTTCAACGGGAAAAGTTTGGTAAATAGTGGTGGCAGTATCAGCACAAGATAAGCCTGGATTGGCAATTAAAGTGATAGTAAAGCTGCCTTGTTCAGGAAAAGTAAAACTGGGATTTTCTTCTGTACTTGTATCGGTGTTCGTTCCATCCACTCCGAAATCCCACCAATAATTTGTTGCATTAATACTATTATTTAAAAAGTCAACCGTTAGTCCATCACAGAAATCTGTTTGATCAGGAATAGCAGCAACCACCTGCACATCACAAGTGGCGACATTGAATTGAAAATCGCGATTGGTAGTTGAAATCAACACTCCATCGCGGAATTCTTTTACACAAATCCCCACTACAAATTGCCCTAATTGAGTAGGAGTACCGGTGAGCAATCCGGTAACTGGATCAATATTGAATGCGGGATTTGAAGTAATGGGATAGTCAGGTGTAAATCCGGGATTGAATATCAAATTGGGATATTCAGGCGGTCCGGGATTTGGAATGTAGAATCCGGGAACGTTGGTGAGCAGGGGATTACAAAATTCATAAACCAATTCATCACCATCTAAATCCGTAGCGCTATGATCAAAAACGAATGGTTGATTCCAGCAAATAATTACTGGAGGATAAAGTGTAAATTCAGGATTACTGTTAGATGCTACCACTTCTGGGCCCGGCATTTGGGCATAAACCGTCATGCCTAAATCATCATTACTTTCGGTATTTAATAATGTGATATTTCGGCAGCAGCGCTGATATGCGAGTGTATAACCACCTGCAATTGGCGGAAGAAGCACTTCAGTACTAAAAATTGCTTCTTTCACACAAATTCCATCCGGAGCTGCGAGACAAATATTACCTGTATTAACGGGTACATCAGAAACAATGGCATCGGCTAAAGGAATGTTGATGTAGAGAATAGTTTCTCCATCTTCATTAAAAACGCCAATAGCAACCGGATCATCAAAGTCTGTCATACTTGTAGCGCAATCCCGATAGACTTTTAGTGTAAGGCGATAAAGGTTGTTGCCAAGATGCTCGTAGTGAATGTTTCCGCCTACGATATGAGTTCCAAAGACGATCTGAGATGACAAAACAAGAATTGCAAGGCCTACAAAGCGCTTCAGTGCATTTAGTATGGATAATTGTTTTCTCATACAGGTTCAAAATAAAGACGCTTTTGAACACTGCGAAGTTGCATCTCAATTATCTACTTTTTATCACGAATTAACTCTAATTGTTCACGGGCAAATTCCTGATCGTAGGCTTCGCCGCAAATCAATACCTTTTCATAATAAATGATGGCTTCGTCCCAATTCTCCAACTCAGCATTAATTACAGCTAGATTAAGCAATACAACAACATCTTCTGGATCAACTTCAGTGGCCATTTTGAAGTTTTCAATTGCCTTTTGATAATCCCCTAGGCTGTAATATGCTGCACCAATATTGCTTCTGTGGATCACTGAATTAGGGTATTGTTTCAGAATCAATTCAGCTATTTCAATCGCATCATGGAGGTAATCTTCACCGGCATAAAATAGATTACTTACATAATCATGCAAACTTTCTGTGAGGAAATTTGGCACGTCAGATAGGGGTTCATTTTCCATCCAGAGCCATGCTTCCTCATTTTCAATATTTCTTTCAAGTACGTCTTTAATGTCTTGTATATGTTCTTTGTAATTTCTTGTTTCTCCTAATATATAAGCTTTTCCAAATCGAAGATCGAGCCTGTTGGGATTACGCTTGATACCATCAGCTATTAGTTCCATGGCATAATCGAAATTCGCTTGATCATACTTATAATCTGATGATATGTAAGAAACGGTTTTGCCGCTATCATCTTGAACCAAGAGCATATCTTCAGGCTTCTGAGGAGGAGGCTCAGAATAATTAAATAAAAGCACCTCTTCTCTTCCCAATAGCACAAAATAATTAAATGCAGCAACGGTCATATCAGGATTTGATGGTTCGGCTTTGATCCATTCCGTTAAAATCGCAGTCGCTAAACTGTCATTATTCGCTTCAGATGCTTCATAATACTGCTCCTTCCATGACTGACTGAAAGTAGTAATAGGTAAAAGCATCATAATCAAAAAGTATTTCATTCCCGATTTATTTAATTGAATGTAAAGTGAAGAGATAAAATTACAAGAAAGTTCTCGAATTATTGAATTTAATAAAATCTTCCATTGCTTTCATTTCAGGATGGAGATAACGATCGCCTTTGCCGATATTTAATTGTTTTGAACTAGCTTCAAGTAATTTTTCTAATGCAGCAGATGATTTCAATGGTCTTCGGAATGGCATGGCTGAAGCGGCTGTGAAGAGTTCTATACCCAAAATTCTTCGTACATTATTCAGCACTCTCAATGCCTTGGTTGCTGCATTGGCTCCCATGCTTACATGATCTTCCTGTCCATTACTTGATTCGATAGAATCACATGATGCGGGGAAGCACAATTGCTTATTTTGACTTGCAATTGAGGCTGCGGTGTACTGCGGAATCATCATGCCTGAATGCAAACCAGGATTTTCTGCCAAAAAAGGTGGCAATCCTCTAGTGCCGGAAATCAATTTATAAGTTCTTCGTTCAGAAATACTTCCAATTTCTGAAAGGGCAAGGGCAAGATGATCGAGAACCAAAGCCAAAGGTTGTCCATGGAAATTTCCCGCTGAAATTACTTCATCTGAATCGGGGAATATGGTAGGATTATCCGTTACTGCATTCATCTCTCGTTCTACAGTGCTTTTGATATAATCCAGAGCATCTCTGCTGGCACCATGCACTTGAGGAATACATCGGAATGAATAGGGATCCTGCACCTGCGTTTTTTCAGATTTCGCTATTTCACTGTTGCTCAACCATTGCAAAATGGACTTCGCAACCGTTTTTTGACCTTGGTGTTTGCGGATATTCTGAATTTCGGGATGAAATGTTTCCAATCTACCGTTGTATGCGTCGAGAGACAAGGCCGCAATAGCATCAGCCCAATCCAATAACTTTTGAGTTTCAATTACGCAAAACGCTGCGATAGAATTCATGAATTGAGTACCATTTAACAAGGCTAAGCCTTCTTTTGGCTGAAGAATAACTGCTTCCCAGTTTTTACGCTTAAGCATTTCAGATGCTTCACTAAGATTTCCATTTAAGTCTCTGAATTGCCCTTTTCCGAGCAATGGCAATGATAAGTGGGCCAATGGAGCAAGATCGCCGGAAGCACCTAATGAGCCTTGTTCATATATAATCGGCATTAATCCAGCATTGTAAAAATCGAGCAGTCGTTGAACAGTCAAAACCTGAGCACCTGAATTGCCATAACTGAGGCCTTTCGCTTTTAGTAAGAGCATTATCCTCACGATTTCAGGAGGCAATTCATCGCCCATCCCACAGGCATGTGAAAGAACGAGATTAATCTGTAAATCAGTTAATTGACCGTTTGGAATTACAGTATTGCATAAAGCGCCAAAACCCGTATTAACTCCGTACATCGCTGCGCCACCAAGTGCGATGCGCTTATCGAGATAATCTCTGCAATATTGGATGCGACTTTTTGTGTCAGAATCCAGAAAAACCGGGGAATCTGAATCTAGAACAGACTGAAGATCATCAAGATTCAAATCTTCATTAAAGAGGATATGCTTCGTTTCCATGTTTGGCAAAAATAGTTTTTCCTGAGCACAACATTGATCATTGTTATCTGCCGTTCATCATCTCAATAATGCAGAAGATCGAATATATAAACATTAGCCTTTATAAAGTCTTTATCTTTCGAGCTCAAACAAAAAACATTGTAATTATGCGAAACGCGTTGTTCTTGTTGGGTACTGCTTTGTTGATGAGCGCTGCTACCCTGCAAGCCCAGACCAACCGAATCGATTTTGTGGAGTACGACTTGCCCAATGGTTTGCACGTAATTCTTCACGAAGATCATTCAACACCAATTGTTGCCGTAACGGTAATGTATCATGTGGGCTCCAAAAATGAAGATCCTACCCGCACAGGAATGGCTCACTTTTTTGAGCATTTACTGTTTGAAGGCTCCGAGAATATTGGACGAGGTGAGTTCAGTAAATATGTAGAAAATGCAGGTGGAACGCTGAATGCGAATACTACCAATGACCGCACCTTCTATTTTGAAATTCTGCCAACTAATCAACTAGAGCTTGGATTATGGCTAGAGTCAGAGCGCATGCTTCATTCGAAAGTTGAGAATGAAGGTATAGAAACTCAACGTGAAGTAGTTAAGGAAGAACGTCGCCAAAGGATTGACAATCAGCCTTATGGCAATTTATTGGAAGAAACTATGAGCAGAGCGTACAAGGTGCATCCCTATCAATGGACCGTTATAGGTTCGATGGAGCATTTGAATGCCGCAACTGATCAGGAGTTTGTGGATTTTTACAAAACATTTTACGTTCCGAATAATGCGGTTTTATCTATTGCCGGAGATATTACGGCAGATGAAACCAAGAAATTGATTGCCAAATATTTTGGGGATATTCCGAAGGGAACTCGCGAGATTCCGCGTCCAACTCAAGCCGAGCCTGCACAAAAAGCTGAAGTTAGAGATATTGTTTACGGCAAAGATCAATTGCCATTGATAGTTCAGGCTTATCACATTCCGGCGCAAGGCACCTCTGATTTCTATGCTGTTGATATGCTCAACAAATTGCTTTCTGATGGAGAGAGCTCCAGGCTCAATCGCAGTGTTGTTGATGAGCAGCAATTGGCACTTTTCTGTGGGGCTTTTTCATTTTCATTGGAAGATCCGGGCTTAACGATGGCTTTTTCTATGGCTAATATGGGTGTAGAGCCGAAGCAATTGGAAGATGCCATGAATGCTGAATTTGTAAAAGTTCAAAATGAACTCATTTCTGAAAAAGAATTGCAAAAACTCAGAAATAAAATCGAAAATGATTTTGTAAGTGCCAATAGTTCAATGTCGGGCATTGCAGAATCTTTGGCTAATTACCACATGTATTTGGGTGAAGCCAATTTGATTAATACAGAAATTGAACGTTACCTGTCAGTTACTGCAGAAGATATCCGAGAAGCTGCGCGCAAATATTATACCCCAGAAAACCGCGTGGTACTTTATTTCCTTAACGATGAAAAAGCGGGTCAATAAGTCATGAGAAAATTACATTTATCATATATAATCCTGGCCACTGCGGCAATCCTCAGTGCATGTTCAGGCAGTCAAAAACTAGATCGTTCACAAGTTCCTGTTGCAGGTCCTGCGCCGAAAGTTCAAATTGGCGATTATCAAGTTTTCAGTCTCGATAACGGACTTAAAGTTATTGTGGTTGAAAATCATAAATTACCGAGAGTATCTTATCAGCTATCTGTTGATTATGATCCGGTGATGGAAGGAGAAAAAACTGGAATGGTGAGTATGACCGGCGATTTGCTTAAAGCCGGTACCAGCAATCGATCGAAAGCAGAAATTGATGAATCTATTGATTTTATAGGTGCAACATTAAGTACATCGGCCAACGGAATATTTGGATCATCACTAAAAAAACACAGCAATACTTTGCTTGAAATATTTTCGGATGTGTTGAACAATCCGAGCTTTCCGGCAGAAGAACTCGAAAAAACGCGCAAACAAACTTTGAGTGGTTTGGCTTCTGCTAAAACCAGTGCGAATGAAATCAGTTCAAATATTGTAAGTGCAAAAGTGTATGGGAAAGATCATCCTTATGGCGAATTGCAATCGGAAGAAACTATTGCTGCAATTACAAGAGAAGATTTGATCAACCATTACAAAACCTATTTCAGACCGAATATTTCCTATTTGGTAATTGTAGGTGATATTAATTTAGATGAAGCAAAAACACAAGCAAACAAGTATTTTGCAACTTGGCAAAAATCAGGCGTACCTAAACATACCTACCCAAAACCGCAGGTACCTGAAGGCAATGAAGTAAGTTTTGTTCCATTAGCAGGAGCTGTTCAGAGCGTTGTTGATATCACTTATCCCGTGAATTTAAGTCCAGGTGCGCCAGATGCAATTCCATCTAGCGTTATGAATTCTATTCTTGGCGGAGGCGTTTTTAGCGGAAGGCTGATGCAAAATTTGCGTGAAGACAAAGCTTATACTTATGGTGCCAGATCTTCATTGAATGCCGATAAATTAGTGGGGTCTTTTTCAGCAAATGCAAGTGTACGTAATGAAGTTACCGATTCTTCCATTGTTCAATTTTTGTACGAACTAGAGAGAATGACCAAGGAACCCGTTGCCGATTCTACGGTTCAATTTGTGAAAAATTCGATGAATGGAAGTTTTGCCCGTTCGCTTGAAAGTCCACAAACCATTGCACGATTTGCGCTGAATATTGAGCGGTACGGATTGCCGAAAGATTATTATGCCACTTATCTTGAGAAGCTTGCTGCCGTGAATTCTCAGAATATTTTAGACATGGCCAAAAAGTACATCAAACCTTCCAATGCTTACATCACAGTAGTAGGAAATAAAGAAGAAGTTGGCGACAAACTTGCTGTATTTGCTGCAAGTGGAAAAGTTGATTACTACGATATGTACGGGAATGTTTGGAAGGATATGCGCCCGGTTCCAGCAGGTGTAACAGCTCAAACAGTGCTTGACAATTACATTAAAGCAATAGGAGGAGTTGAAAAGCTGAAAGCATTGAAATCGGTTTCTCAAAAAGGCACTTTTGCAGTTGGCCCTATGGTTTTGGATATTGTTCAGAAAACCAAGGATAATAACAAAATGTTGATGACAATTGGTCAAACAGGAATGCAGTTGGTAAAGCAGGTTTACGATGGTAAAAATGCCTCTGCCAGTCAGATGGGACAAAAGCAGGAGCTTGATGAAGAAATGATTAATACCATGAAAATGCAGTCTGATATTTTGGCCGAAACCCATTATGATATTTATGGCATTTCGGTTGAATTAAAGGGGATTGATAAGTTGGATGGCAAGGATGTTTATGTGATGGAGGTACGTCAGAAATCTGGCAAAGTGACTACCGATTATTTTGATGTTGTTTCGGGATTAAGACTGCAAACTGTTGGAAGCGAGGAATCGCCAACCGGGCCCATTCCGAGTGCTACAATAATCAAATCTTACATTACTGTTGAAGGCATTTCTTTCCCTTCTGAAATCACTCAAAGTACGGGCCCACAGGTTATTGATATAAAAATTACAGAAGTGAAATTGAATGAAAAAATTGCTGATTCGGAGTTTAAAGCTGAATAAGAGATTTTGAATTTTTAAAAAGAAGAGGCTGTTTCGAAAGGGACAGCCTTTTTAATTACAGCGCGAGAAACAGAGCGGAGAGCGATGTAGAAATAGTTTGATCAATTTTCAATCATAATCCTTGGCCTGATGAGATCTGCGCTATCTGCGTGCCATTCCGTATGCAGGCATTATAGAACGCAGATTTAACAGATTTGGCAGATTTACGCGGATTAGATTGGAGATAGTTGATCAATTTTCTATCAAAATATTTAAACGGATCAGATCTGCGATTATCGGCGCTATCTGCGTGCCATTCTAAAGCCGGGCATTATAGAACGCAGATGTAACAGATTTGGCGGATTTGCGCGGATTAGATGGGAGATAGTTGATCAATTCTTTTCTATCAACATTTTTAATCGGATTAGATCTGCGATTATCGGCGCTATCTGAGTGCCATAATCCAACGAGAAAGAAAACTAAAATCAGGGAATTTCTTAGCGAGGGGAATTGGAAATAAGGCTGCATTCATTTAGCTGAAAGAAATCAAGATGAACTTGATTAAAGTCAGAATGTTGATTAATCAATTATAGCTTTGCTTAAAATGTGTCTTCAATGTGTAATTTTGTTAGAAAGATGCAATTATGCCTATAGCCGGAGATGCTACACTGGAGCTTATAAAAGCCAGAATTACGCAACAAGAACACATCGTTCTGGATGAAGTTGATCTGTTTATTTTTCCCGGTGAATTTGTTTACCTTATCGGAAAAACTGGTTCCGGTAAAAGTAGCCTGCTAAAAACGCTTTACGCCGACATCCCTCTGGATTCAGGTGATGGCAAAGTTTGTGGCTTTGATCTCCAAGAAATCAAAAAAAATCAAATTCCATTTCTTAGAAGAAAATTAGGCATCGTTTTTCAGGATTTTGAATTGCTCACGGATCGCAGTGTAAATGAAAATTTACTTTTTGTGCTCAAAGCTACCGGCTGGACCAATAAACAAGAAATGAGCACTCGAATGCAAGAAGTCTTGGAAAAAGTAGGCATAGGTAGCAAAGGCTATAAAATGCCGCATGAGCTCAGCGGTGGCGAACAACAAAGGGTAGCTATTGCTAGGGCTTTGCTCAATGATCCTATCCTCCTACTGGCAGATGAACCAACGGGAAATCTGGATCCCGAAACATCGGAAGGTATTATGCGATTACTCACCGATATCAGTAGAAACGGTAAAGCTGTAATGATGGCTACGCATGATCAAATGATGATTGATCGTTTTCCGGGTCGCACATTGCAATGCGAAAATGGTCGTTTAAATGAAATCCGACAGGCTCAACCCAATATTACATTCAATATATAAATGAAGAAAGGTGTTTCGGTTATTCTTCCGGTTATAAATGCCGAAAAACACCTTCGTACATGTTTAAATAGTCTGATTTCTCAAAAGAATGTTAACTTTGAAATCATTGTTCAACATGCAGGATCTACTGATAAAAGTGCTGCAATATTGAATGAATATCTTGCTAAAATTCGTGTTTTCGAAGAAGCGGATTCGGGCCTGTATGATGCTATGAATAGAGGTGTGCAAAAAGCCAATTATGAATGGCTCTATTTTATAGGAGCCGATGATGTTTTAATTAATGACCATGTATTTGATCAATTATTAGTTGGAGTAAAACCTGCTTGTAAAATTGTATTCGGCAATATAAAATACATCAACAGCAATAATAAAGGAATTCCGAAAGTTCATTATTCTGCTTATGGCACTTCACTATTTTGGAGAAATCGACTTCATCATCAAGCAGCATTATACCATATAGATTGTTTCGAATCTTCCAAATTCGCCACTCAATACCTCATTCTGTCAGATTATGCCTTTAATCTGGATTGCCTCAATGCAGGAATACCGGGATGTAAAACTGATGTCTTAGTAGCGGAATGTGATGCCAAGGGAATTTCAAAAAATTTCAATTTCAATCTTTACGCAGAAGAGTTAAAATTGAAACGAATTCGCTTGCCTTTTTTAATTTATTTAATTAATATACCTTGGGTAATTATTAAATATATCATTAAGAATTTACTTCAGAGTAAATCCGCATAAATCTTTTTTAGTGTCTCAGATTCACGTTGCCAGGTAAAATCTTGTCTTACACGCTCAATTTGATTTTTCCAAAGCTCACGATGTTCCGTTTCGAGCGCAAATTTAATTTTTGCAGCAAGTTGCTCCGGTTCTAATGAATTAACCAATACCCCGCAAGGATATTGCTTCATAATTCGCTCAATTTCAGGCAAATTACTTGCTAAAACGGGAATCCCAGCATGAAGGTAATCAAACAATTTATTGGGTAAACTATATCGATAGTTCAAACAACGGTCGAGGTCGAGGCTAATCCCCAAATCGCAGGAGGCGGTGTATTTCCGGAGTAGGCTATATTCCATTTTCGGGAATAAAATGAGTCGCTCTGCCCAGGTACAAGTCTTTTTTAATTCATTCACCTGATCCCATTCAGGTCCTGCTCCGATAAGCAGAAAATAAACATTGGGCAAATGCTCCAGGGCTTTAGCTGTGAACATTGCTCCTCGGTCGAAATCTATAAATGCCCCTTGCAAAACAATCACTTTCGCATTTTGAGGAACACCAAATGTGCTTCTATCTATGGGTTCAGGTTTGGCCGATGCCGGTGGTATATTTCGCACCACCTCAACATTTACATGGTATTTTTTAAGGTAAATGGAAGCTATACTTTCATTAACGGTATAGACTTTTTTCAATTTGGGAAAAATCATTTTCTCTATCATCGTCCACACCCATTTTGCAAAGTGATTATGCAGCAATCCTTCTGCTTCAGTAAAATACTCGTGACTATCGTAAACTAGATTTTTACCACGAATTTTCGATATTAAAAATGCAGGGAACAAAGTATCTAAATCATTGGCGAGAATAATATCGCCTTTTGCCTTTAACAAAAAGAAGAACAAACGGATATTGAGACTTGCATAGAACAACGCACCATATTGAAAAGGGAGTTTAAACCGTGTTATTTGATAGTTCCTATTGATCTCTTTGCTTTCCGGTAAAAGTCGCCCAATAAGATGAATATCAAATCCCATCGCAATAAGGGAATCGCATACTTTTGCCACCCGCTGATCATGCACAAGATCATTTGATACCAATACCAGAATCCGAGGCATTGATTAGATTTCTTTTCGTAATTCGGCTAAAACTTTTTTAGTATATAAAGGAAAATCGCCTTGCATCATCCATCCATAATAACCTGGGTCTTTGATAAGGGTTTCCTTCACTCCCATTCCTTTATATTTTCCGAAATTGAAAATTACTTTACCGCTTTCGTCATATACCATTCTTCCTAAAAGATCGGCAGCGCGTTGTCTTTGACAAAATTCATGGATCTTTTCCATATCATTTACAATAGGAGTGTACTTTTCTCCTTTTCCATTCTCTATTTCGGTATGCTCATATTTTACGAGCATTGCTTCAAAAATCTCTTTTGTGGCGATGGTATCAGGAAGTGCTTCATGTGCATCATCCAGATCTTTTCCACAGTAAAATTTATAGCCTGCTTTCAAATTTCTTTGCTCCATCATGTGAAAAATCACCTGCACATCTATGAGGTTTCTTCCTTCCATATTGAAATCCACACCTACGCGAAGGAATTCTTCGGCGAGCATAGGAATATCGAATTTATTAGAATTGAATCCGCCCAAATCACAATCGTGAAGGAACTTATATAAGGAAGGAGCAACATCTTCAAATTTGGGTGCATTTGCTACATCTGCATCGTAGATACCATGAACTAAGGAAGAAGCAAGGGGGATTGGAATTCCGGGATTAATTAAAAAGCGATTTTCTTTATTGCCACTATCGGGACGATATTGTGTGTTGCCATCGGGCAACATTTTGATAATTGCGATTTCGACAATTCTATCGGAGCCTACATTTACCCCTGTAGTTTCGAGATCAAAAAAAGCAAGAGGTTTTTTGAGATTGAGTTTCATGATATTTTCTTTCGAAATAAAATAATGAGAAAAACCCTGCGTTATCTAATTGCAAGTAGAGTAGCAGAGTTCTTTCCTGTTGCAAGGCAGCAGGCTCAAGAACAGAAAACCCTTTACCGAAAGTAAAGGGTTTTCGTTTTTATAATATTATTTAGCCCTTGCCTTCACAAACTGAAACTGTTCGTAAACCAGGCGATTTTTAATAGCATCGTTTTTGTAATCTGGTCCACCAACGGCAGCTTTAGGAGTTACAAATTTTACTTTAGAAGTATCATAGTCCCGTTTGGTAAGCATTTCAATAATTTGCTTCTTACAAGTTTCGGCACGATAACTGGTTAACTCTTGGTTATTTTTGAAACGCGATGATGGCACTTGGGATGCACTGGATTCAATATAAACTTCGGCGGCACCTTTTTTATCGAGGATTTTACCAACGTTATTTACGAACTCAACAAAGAGCTTTTCTCCGGCTCCAAATTCGTGAAAGTCATACACAAAATAGCGTTCAAATTCAGCAACGCCCAATTCTTCTTCGTATGTAGATTTAACAGGTTCTTTGGGGTCATAACCGGTACCAATTGGCTCATCGATTTTAACAACAATAGGTTCCTTGGTTTTGTCTTTTGGATCTTCAATGGTAACTTCATACACCTTTTTGCCATCGCCTAAATAAAGGGGAAGAAGATAGATTTCTTTTTCGATTTCATTGTATGCAGATTCACAAGGAACATTCACAAATTCTTCATGAACAATTTTTCCATTCACAACATATTTAATGTGGTAAGCAATGCAAGGAGGAAGAATAGCTACATAAGCGCCATCTCTTTGTCTTGGCCTGTACTCGGTAACTTCCCCCGTATTCTTATTGGTAACAAGCACATAAGTATCATTAGGAAGTTCTTCGCCTTCCGGAGCAAAGATGTATCCTTTTAAAACCGAAAGATCGGTAGCCATTGGCTCAGGGAGCTCAATTACATAAATATCTTTCAAGCCATAACCTTCTTCTTTTCTGGAAGAATAATATGCGCGACGGCCATCTGCTGTAGGGACAAAGAACAGATCATCATCAACTGTATTAAGTGGATAACCCATATTCACAGGTTCAGACCATTCACCGTCTTCACCCATATTAGAGTAAAACACATCGAAACCACCCATACTTTTGTGACCGGTGCTTGCGAAATAAAGAGTTCGACCATCCGGAGAAATGAAGGGGGAATCTTCTTCGTAAGGAGTATTTACCGCGGGACCAACAGAAAGCGCTTTAGACCACTCACCGTTAGGCATTTTTAGGCAGCGATAAATATCACGACCGCCAGATCCGCCATCTCGATTGCTCACAAAATACAAGGCTGATCCATCACCAGACACTGTAACGTGAGTTTCCCAAGCATCAGAATTAATATCTGAACCCATCAATTCAGGAGTAGTCCATGTTTCACCAATAAGCACACTTTGATAAATCTGTCCGTTTCCCTCTTCGTCATAATAGATATAAAGTGTTTGACCATCACCGGCAACACTAATGGTTGCAGCGTGAGCATCCGTATTGATGTTCAATAATTCGGGGGTCATCCAATTACCTGCCTGATCCTTATATGAAACATAAATATCTTCCTTTGGCTCACCTGTATCGAGGTCGCTAATGAATTGATTGGTACTATCGGCACGGATTTTTCTGGCAGTGAAGAACATTGCCGTTTCATCAATTGAAATTACCGGACTGTATTCGTTTGCCCGCGAGTTTACGGTGCCTCCAACATTGCTAATTAAATAGCTTTTTGGATCTGCAACTTGCTTTTTAGCTTCTTCGCACATTTCGATCTGACGCTTAGCATCAGATCTGAGAAAGTGTTTTTCAGGAAGCATAGAAATTAAATCATTGTATGATTTAATCGCTTCATCCATTTGATAATTGAGATGAAATACACGTCCCAAATAGAAGAGTGCTTCCACGGGAGCGCGATTTTCAGCAGGTTCGTATGGCACGTAATCTAAACTCACACCATTTGTTGTAGCTGTTTTCAGATGTGGCAATGCCTTCAATTTTTCATTTGAAGTTTGCAAATAGCAATAGCCAATTTTGTAATTGACATTGGCATTGTATGGATCACCCAGAAGGATTTCCTTCCAGATTTCTATTGAAGAATTCCACAGTTTCTCTTCAATCAACTGATTTGCCTCAAAGAACTTCGCGTTGAAGTCCGCCTTGCTCATTTGCGCAAAGAGCACCTGTGCGGGCAACAGTAGGGCAATTACCCAGGCGAGCTTATGCTTCATAATCATTACTTTGGTTTAATCCCTAAAAATAAGTTTTTCTTCTAAACTGTGGCATTTTTATTCCCACAATTTATTCAAGGTTCTCTATTGATATCAAATTGTTCGAGATAATCTGCTACTCTTCGAACAAAAGTCCCTCCCAACATTCCATCAACAACTCGGTGATCGTATGAATGAGAAAGGAACATTAAATGTCTGATCCCTATGCTATCTCCAAACTCGGTTTCGATCACGGCAGGCTTTTTTCTGATAGCTCCAATAGCCAAAACTGCCACCTGTGGTTGATTGATAATGGGCGTTCCCATTACGTTTCCGAAGGTACCCACATTGGACATGGTATATGTTCCACCTTGTATATCATCAGGTGTGAGCTTGTTCAATTTCGCTCTATCAGCCAAGTCATTTACCTTCTTAGCCAGTCCTACCAAATTGTACTGATCAGCATTTTTGATGACCGGAACAATGAGGTTTCCGCTCGGAAGTGCAGCCGCCATTCCTATGTTGATATCTTTTCTGATAATGATTCTATCTCCATCAACGGAAGCATTCACACCCGGAAAATCTTTAATGGCTCTTGCAATGGCCTCAATGAAAATCGGAGTAAAGGTCAACTTCTCCTTTTCCTTGGTTTCAAAGTGCTTTTTCCACTTGTTTCTCCATAGAACAATATTGGTTACATCGGCCTCTACAAAGGAGGTTACGTGTGGGCTTACGTGCTTACTCATCACCATATTTTCGGCAATGATTTTACGCATGCGATCCATCTCAATAATATCATCATTAGCTCCGATGATTACTGCAGGACGCTTAAATGCCGGCTGAACTGCCGGGGCAGGACTCGACAATGTTGTTACTGCTGAACCTGACTTTTGTCCATTGGAAGATGGAGCACCGGCAGGAGCATTTGTTACAGCAGGCGATGCGATGCGATTATCTACGTATGAAAGAATATCACTTTTGGTCACTCTGCCCTCTCTCCCACTGCCATCGAGCTTTTCGAGTTCAGCCAAACTGATGCCTTCTGCTTTAGCGATGTTTCGTACTAAAGGAGAATAAAATCTGCCGCTGGGGCCATTTTTCCCAGGATCTTCTGCTAAAGCCGATGTAAGAACTTCAACATTTGCGGCGGCAGGTTCATGTGCAACTTGCACTGATGGCCCCGCAACAGGAGCAGGTACCGAAGTTTGTACATCCGTTTCTAATCCTAAAACTGCAATAATTTGTCCAACCTGAACCACATCGCCATCATTCACCAATTTTTTAATCAAAATTCCAGCTTCAGGCGCAGGCACTTCAGAATCTACCTTGTCGGTAGCAATTTCTACAATAGGCTCATCTGCTTCTACACGTTCCCCCTCTGCTTTTAACCACCTGATAATAGTGGCTTCTGCTACGCTCTCTCCCATTTTGGGAAGCAGGATTTCAATCTGCGACATGTTTCTTTATTTGATGGCGCAAAATTACCAAAAAATTCTAAGAATCAATCAATTTAATTATCTGTAAATCAGTTAATTATAAAATGTCGAATTCAGACTCTTCCTATTTCTTGGATCCCTTTCCACAAGATACGCAAATCGTGAAACAGGCTATAATCTTTGGCGTAAATTACATTGAGTCTGTCGATTGCGTCTGCATTTGCAATTAGAGGACTTAATGCGGATAGTGGACTTAGAATCCCTTTTTTAAGAGCCGGGAGTCGAATAGATGTACCTCCACCAGCGTAGCCTACCCATGATCTTTTCCCAAAAAGGACTAGAAATAAATGCTTGTAAATCTGGAGTGCAGAACGATTTATAAAAATCAATATTGGACTGAATATCAACAATATAACAGACATCACAACATCGAAAATTCGTTTAGTTCTGCGGTTTGCCTGTCGATTTACGCTGTTTACATCCAACACAAACAAATCGCCGGGCGTTTGAACAGAATTGCTTCCAATTATATACAGGGATTCTGGAGGCGCAATTTTAAAATCAATACCGGTATCAACCAAAATACTCATAGAACCCATAATGGTTTGAGCACTCAAATCTCTTGCGCAATACACCACTTCATCAATTCGGTGCACCCGCATAACTTCTGGTAATTCTTCAATGGTTCCAATGAAATTTGCCGACATGGCAGAACGATCAGGAGCAATGGCTGCAATAAATCCAATTTCAGAACCTGTTCGATTGAGCAAATGTTGAACCCGTTCAACTTCTTCTACCAATCCTACAATTGCATATCGTTTTGATCTATTGGCTGCAAATCGGAAGTAAACAGGCCACATCATCGAAAGAGCTCCTCGAACGATGAAAAAAGCTAAAGTTGCATTTAAGCTTCCCAATAGCAAAATCGCCCTTGAAAACCTTAAATATTCTGGCAAAAGAGAGTAACCAATCAATATTACCAAAGTACCGGCACCCGCTCCTTTTAAAATTTTAGGAACCTTGTAGGGTCTATCATATCCGCCAAATATCCAAAGAGATGTTAACCAAATAATGGTGTAAACCAAAAAGGCATACAATACCAAATTGGAAGGGTATGAGATTCCTGTTTGTTGTTGGTAAATAGATTTAATAAGGAATAATCCACCCAATACTATTCCTGCATCGAGCACCACAGCGGCTGTGCTCCTTATAAATCTTGAAACAATTGCCAATGCTGCTCTGAGATAGACTGCGAGATTTATAAAAAATCCAAACAATCGGGCATGCCGGTGAGAAAAATGCTTTTCGGCAAAAATGATCATGGCTTTGTAAAAAACGAAGACGTAATTGAGACTTCCTTTTTTAGTGCTTTCTCCTTTGTAATGGATGATTCGGGTTTCGGGGAAATAGTAATTTTTATAACCTCCTAAAATAATTCGCCATGAGAGATCGATGTCTTCACCGTACATAAAAAACTGCTCATCCAATAACCCTACTTTATCCAATGCCGATTTTCGCATGAGCATGAAAGCACCGGAGAGTATCTCAATTTCGTTGGTTTCGTCGGGGCTTAAATTGCCGAGATAATACCTGTTAAATTTCGCTGATTTAGGAAACAAGCCAGAAATACCAAAAATTTTATAAAAAGCGGTTTCCGGAGTAGGCAAACCTCTTTTGGATTCGGGAAGATAAACCCCTTTTCCGTCAATCATTTTGACGCCTAATCCGCCGGCATCAGGATGTTGATCCATAAAAGTTATCACTTTTCGAAAAGTATCTTCTTCAACGATGGTGTCTGGATTGAGCAGCAAAATATACTCGCCTTTAGCCATTCGCATTGCCTGATTATTGGCCCTTGAAAATCCAACATTATCCTGATTGGCAATTACAATAACGTTCGGAAAACGCTGTCGTACCATAGCTACAGATCCATCCACCGAATGATTGTCAACCATAAAAACTTCGGTATCTAGCCCTGCCCTTGCCTTTTCAACAGACAAAAGACATTGCTCGAGGAAGTATTCCACGTTATAATTAACGATGACAACCGATAGTTTCATGAACGCGAGAGCGTCGATTCAAAGGGTAAACGATTCTGAATAGAGCGACCAAGGGTGACTTCATCAGCATATTGCAATTCGTCGCCAATAGCCACTCCGCGCGCAATAGCACTAATTTTCAGCTCAAATACCTGCAACTTTCGATATAAATAAAATGAGGTCGTTTCGCCTTCCATGGTAGTACTTAACGCAAAAACCACTTCAGCAATATTTTGATCTCTGACTCTTCCGATCAGTGTGTCTATATTGAGATCTTGAGGACCGATTCCATCCATTGGAGAAATAATCCCGCCTAGTACATGGTATTTCCCCTTATACTGCCCCGTGCCTTCAATCGCCAGAATATCGCGAATATCTTCCACCACGCATATAGTTGAATCATCCCTTCGCACATCATTGCAAATGGAGCAGCAATCTGAATCAGAGAGGTTATGACAAACCTTGCATTCTTTTATTTCCTCTTTCAATTTGATGAAAGCATTTGCAAAACGCTGAACCTCCTCTTTATTGCGTCGAAGTAATCGGAGTACTAGACGCAATGCGGTTTTCCGGCCAATTCCAGGTAAGGAGGCCATTTGATCAACCGCTTCTTCTAAGAGTTTGGATGGCAAATTCATGCTGTAAAGTTAAGTTTTGAATTCATTACATGGGCTAATTTCTGTATGTCATAATCTAAAAGCAGAAATATAAACGCTACATAGAGCCTAACAATTCAATATTTCTGCGAGTGATTTAATACTAGGCTGAGTTTGGAATTAAAAAACAAAATAATAAAATTTTTTGTTCGCATTTGAAAATTGCATTTCAGCTGTTCCAGGCATCTCCTTTTATTTCAACCAGCATTTGCGGGTCTATCAATTCCTTAATTATCACTAGAGTGCAGGCCGGAGGATTCTCAGCAAACTCAGCAGCATGCACTTCGGTAATAGCTTGCCAATCTTCTTGATTCACAATATAGATTCTGGTTCTGATTAAATCGCTTTTGGAAGCGCCTACCAGTTCCAATGCGGCCTTCAAATTATTGATCGCTTGCTGCATTTGTAACGCAGGATTACTGGGATGAACAATTGCAGCATCTTTAAAGGAAGTACAACCTGAAATGCTAATAAGTGGGCCCGCCTTGACTACTCTGGAATAGCCAACCTTGGTTTCCCATGGTCCTCCGGATGAAAATCGTATAATTTCACTCATATAAAATGTTGACAAAAAATGCTGAACTCTATTTGTCTATATTGACAAATCAATTTTCTTTGAACAAACAAAGCACATGAGCCCTGAGATAATACTCACTGTAATAATAGTATATTTTCTTGCTCTAATTATTATTTCGAGAATCACCGGAAAGGGTGCCAATAACCAATCATTTTTCCTTGCAAACCGCTCAGCCCCTTGGGCATTGGTGGCATTTGGAATGATAGGATCATCACTTAGCGGAGTAACATTTATATCGATACCGGGAAAGGTTGGGGCAGAAAGCGATCAATTTTCCTATATGCAAATGGTATTGGGGTATTTGGCCGGCTATGTTTTTATAGCTTATGTATTGATGCCAATTTACTACCGCTTGAATGTTACCTCCATTTACAGTTATTTGGGCGAGCGTTTTGGCATTGCAGCGAACAAAATGGGTGCTGCCTACTTTTTACTTTCAAGGACTTTAGGTTCTGCCATCAGGCTCTTACTTGTAGCGCAAGTGCTCGATGCTTTTGTGTTTTCAGCTTGGGGAATACCCTTTGAAGCAACCGTAGCCATTTCCATTATGCTTATTTTACTATACACTTTTAAAGGTGGTATCAAGACTATCATCTGGACTGATACTTTGCAAACGGTGTTTATGTTAGTATCTCTAATAGTGAGCATTTATTACCTCTGGGACACTATGAATACAGGAGAGGAATCTTTGGTTGCAAGCATTTCTGAATCACCATATAGTAAAATTTTCTTTTTTGATCAATTCATGACCTCTCCTCACCATTTTGCCAAGGAGTTCATCGGAGGATTTTTTATTTGTATTGGAATGACCGGTATGGATCAAGACATGATGCAGAAGAATTTAAGTTGTAAAAATTTGAAAGCAGCTCAAAAGAATATGATGAGTTTCTCGGTTGTATTGCTGCTAGTGAATTTCTTATTCCTGTGTCTTGGTGCTATACTATTTATGTATGCTTTGAAAAATGGGATAGAAATACCAGTTTCAGAGAGTGGAACATTAAGAACTGATCTCTTATTTCCCCAGATCGCTTTAAAAGCGGGATTACCTGTTATCATTGGATTGACCTTCATTATTGGATTGGTTGCAGCCGCATATTCAAGTGCTGACAGTGCCATGACGGCCTTAACCACTTCATTTTGCGTTGATATTCTTAATATAGAAAAGAAGCCAGTTGAGAACCAGACCAAAATTCGAAAAACCGTACATATTGGAGTAACTATTGTGAACTTCATTGTGATATTGATTCTTCATAAAACATTGGATTTAAGTGCAATAGGCAAAATAATTGTTTTTGCGGGATATACTTACGGACCACTAATCGGTTTATTCCTGTTTGGCTTGTACACCTCTTATAAGCCGGGAGATATGAGTATTATAATAGTTTCACTTTTGGCACCGGTATTAACTTGGGTAATTATGTTTTACACTTCGAAAGATTTCTATGCTATCGGAGCTGAATTAATATTGCTGAACGTATTGATAACAGTGGTTGGTTTGTGGATTTGCTCTATTCTTTTCGATAACAAACCAAAGATAAAACAAGGAATACATGCAGTCTGAACACTCAATTCAAGAGCCTTTTAGTAGCTTTGCGAACAAAACCAAGGGAATGCAGGAAGTATCCCAATTATTACAGCGTCTTTCGGAATCGGCGACGCTAGCTATGGCAAGGATCAGTAGGGAATTAGCCGCAAAAGGATATGATGTTGTTAGTCTCAGTTTGGGTGAGCCTGATTTTAACACCCCAGACTTTATTAAAGACGCAGCTAAGAAGGCTATTGACGAGAATTATACTCATTATCCACCTGTAAATGGCTATCTCGAGGTTAGAGAAGCTATTTCCAGAAAATTCAAAAGGGATAATGGTTTGGAATACAGTCCAGATCAAATTGTTATATCAACCGGAGCTAAACAAAGCATAGCTAATGCTGTTTTGGCATTGATAAATCCGGATGACGAAGTGCTCTTACCCGCTCCTTTTTGGGTGACTTATTTGGAAATAGTGAAACTCGCAGGGGGCACACCTGTTGTGCTTTCCACTGATGTTGAAAGTGATTTTAAATTGAGTCCTGAACAGCTTGAAAAGGCAATCACGCCTAAGACCCGAATGATTATTTACAGTTCCCCATGTAATCCAACAGGAACAGTATATACCAAAGATGAACTCGAGGCTTTAGCGAAAGTACTTCGCAAATACCCTAATATTCTTATTATCAGCGATGAAATATACGAGCTCATCAATTTTTCAGGTGGACATGCGAGCATAGCCACTCTTGATGAAATGTATGATCGCACCATCACTGTAAATGGAGTTTCCAAAGGATTTGCAATGACAGGATGGAGAATTGGTTATTTGGGAGCACCACTTTGGATTGCTAAAGCTTGTTCGAAAATGCAGGGACAATTCACCTCAGCTCCTACCGGCATTGCTCAAATGGCCGCAAAAGCAGCTGTTGAAGCTCCTGTTTCTTCCGTTGTCGAAATGCAACAAGCTTTTTTGAAAAGGAGAAATTTCCTTTTGGAAAGATTAAAATCCATCGATCGGTTAAAATGTAATGTTCCTGACGGTGCTTTTTATATTTTCCCAGATGTAACGGCCTATTTTGGAACCAGCGATGGCAAGCGAGTAATTAATACTGCTGAAGAGCTTTGCAATTATTTACTTGAAGAAGAGTATGTTGCATTAGTTACCGGAGAAGCTTTTGGCGATGATCGTTGCATAAGATTGGCATACGCCACTTCCGAAAGCCAATTGGGTGAAGCCGTTACACGCATGAAAAGAGCATTGGATAAATTACATTGAGGATTTGAAATTCGATAAACAGCAGATTACCTCATTATTTAATCGTTTTGATCAGATGAATATCATTGTGATCGGCGATGTGATGATTGATGCCTATTTGTGGGGGAAAGTAGATCGAATTTCTCCCGAAGCCCCTGTACCTATAGTATCCATCAATCAAAAAGAAAACAGATTAGGAGGTGCTGCAAATGTAGCTTTGAACCTTAAAACTATGGGTGCTAATCCTATCATTTGTTCTGTAATTGGCGATGATGATAGAAAGGAAGAATTCTCCGCGCTTTTAGATAAAAATGGTTTTAGTCAAGCTGGTATTTTGCATGCTAAAAATAGGATTACAACGGTTAAAACCCGTGTTATTTCTCAAGGGCATCATCTATTAAGAATTGATGAGGAAATCAACACAGCACTTTCTGAGAGCTATGAAATAGCGCTCATTCAAAGAGTTGCTCAATTGATTGAACAAGAACAAATAGCCGCTATCATTTTTGAGGATTACAACAAAGGGGTATTAACGCCGGGAGTGATTATGTCAGTAATTGATCTCGCCCGAAAAGCCGGAATCCCAACTGCCGTAGATCCTAAAAAAGAGAACTTTTTTGAGTACAAAAATGTGACCCTTTTCAAGCCAAATCTCAAAGAACTCAAGGAGGGATTAAAGCTCGATTTTGATAAAAGAAATATGGATGATTTGCTTTCGGCGGTGATACGTTTGGAAGAAAATATCGAAAATGAAATAAGCTTGATTACGCTAAGTGAATTGGGAATTCTGATCAAAAAAGGCGAGAAATACAGTCATTTTCCTGCACATCATCGAGAAATTTTGGATGTTTCAGGAGCAGGCGATACTGTAATTAGCGTTGCAGCTTTGTGCATTGCGGCTAAGGCAGACATAGAAACCACGGCCATTTTGAGTAATCTTGCCGGAGGATTGGTTTGTGAAAAAGTTGGCGTTGTTCCAATTGATAAAGAAATTCTTTTTAATGAAGCTTTGAAGCTCGTTTAGAATGAAACTTCAGGAATTCAGAGAACGAGCAAACATTTTCCTTTACGGGCATAAGGATCAAGCCATTTTTATAGGCAAAACGCTTAACATCTTAGTTTCTATTCTGGGTTTGTTAACCATGATCTTCTATTATGGTTACCCTCATGACGTAGAGGAAGAACAACTCTTGCTTCAAATCATTAAAGGAAGTTTTGCTTATTATGTATTTCACTATTTTTTGCGATTTGTATATGATTTTCACCCACTTGAATTCCTGAAAAGAACTATTTGGGAAGGCTTGATGATGTTTATACTTGTTGTAGAAGCTACGAGTTACAATTTTTTTGATGTATTGCTGCTTGAAGAACTCTTCAGAAGTCTTGGCATTGTTGGGTTCGCTGATTTCTCTGTGCTTTTTATACAAGGTTACTTTTTCGTAGTAATTGTATTAGAGCTTCAAAGGAGTAGCAATATAATCCCTCGATTCAAAGTACATCCATCAACCATTTTCATCACCATATTTGTGATTCTCATAGTAGGTGGTGGTTTTCTTCTTATGATGCCTGAAATGAGCTTAATTCCAGAAGGTGTTAGTTTTTTGGATACCATTTTTGCAAGCACAAGTGCCGCCACTACAACAGGCTTGATGGTTGTTGACACCCCTTTGGTTTATTCTTTCAAAGGACAGGTGGTATTGCTAGTTCTAATCAAATTGGGAGGACTGAATTTGATCACTTTTGGCTCATTTATTTTCCTTGCTTCTAAACTGGGTATTCAAGTTAAACAGCATGATGTGCTAGAAGATTTTGTAAACAAAAACACATTTTTAAGTGCGGATGGATTGATGCGCAAAACGCTTATTTGGACTTCTGCTATCGAAATTATTGGCGCTATTTTGCTGTACATAACTTACGATAAAAATATACCATTCGCAAATGTTGGCGACAAGGTTTTTAACTGCCTTTTTCATAGCGTATCCGCATTTAATAATGCCGGTATTTCGGTTTTCTCCAATGGCTTTGCCAATGAGTTTGTACAGTTTAGCTATATGTCGCATTGGGTTGTTATGTTCCTGATCTTCTTTGGTTCATTGGGTATGCTGCCGATGTATGATCTTTTTGACTACAGGAATTTGAGAGATCGATTGAAATTTCCATGGAAACGAATTTCATTTTCTACTAAAATCAGTCTTTACATTTCTCTTTGGCTCCTAGGTGTCGGTTTTATTACAATTTATGCTTTGGAATCAAATCGTTTGCTTGCTAATGAATCTTTTTTCGGACAATTCACTTCTGCTATGTTTCTGGTTGTGTCACCAAGGAGTGCCGGTTTTAATACGGTAGATTTGGGACAATTGTCAGCTGCGAGTTTGATTCTAATCACATTTCTTATGTTGATTGGAGCTTCATCGGGATCTACAGGCGGTGGTATCAAAACCTCATCCTTTGCAATAATTTATGCTAACATTGTTGCCACTGTGAAAGGCATGAAATATACCGAGTTGTACAAAAAAACAATTTCAAATATATTGGTTGCCAGAGTATATTCCATTTTTATTTTTTATATCATACTGATCTTTTTCAGTGTTTTTTTGTTAAGTATTACGGAAGAAGAAATGCTTATCGCACAAGGTAGAACTATTATGGATTTGGTTTTTGAAGAAGTATCGGCAATTGGTACTGTGGGACTATCAACAGGAATTACTTCTTCATTAAGTAGTGCCGGAAAAGTGATCATAATTACTTCCATGTTTATTGGACGTATTGGAACGCTTACGGTGGCATTCTTGATATTCGGAAAATACATTTCTAAAGATTACAAATACCCCGAAGGCCATACTATGGTTGGCTGATTAAAAATTATGGGAACACCCGTTAAACCTTATGCCGAAAGCCAAGGCAGTAAAAAAGAACAAGTTGCGCAAATGTTTAACAATATTGCGCATAGCTACGATTTTCTAAATCATTTTTTCTCGCTTGGCATTGATATCATTTGGAGAAAAAAAGCATTAAAAATATTGGCTAAAGAAGCTCCTAAAACAATTTTGGATGTTGCTACAGGAACTGGAGATTTTGCTATTCAAGCGGTAAGAAGCAAAATTAAGCCTTCAAAGGTTGTTGGCGTAGATATTTCGGAAGGAATGTTAGAACAAGGCCGAATCAAAATTGGAAAAAAGAAACTCACACACATCATCGAATTACGCTATGGTGATTCCGAAAATCTTCCATTTGCTGATGAAAGTTTTGATGCATTTACAGTTGCATTCGGTGTTCGAAATTTTGAAAATCTGAACAAAGGATTAACGGATATGCTTCGCACCCTTAAAAAAGGAGGCACAGGGGTTGTACTAGAATTTTCAAAGCCATCCGGTTTTCCAATGAAACAATTATTCGGATTCTATTTTAAAAGAATTATGCCATTGATAGGCAAAATTGTTTCTAAAGACAGCAGTGCCTATACTTATTTGCCAGCATCGGTTGCAGCTTTTCCTGAGGCTGAAGATTTTTTGAAAATCATGAAGGAATGCGGGTATAAAGACTGCTACCGCAAGGAGCTAACTGGCGGAGTAGCTACCATATATATCGGAAAAAAATGAAGAAAATCAGTCTAAGGGTATATCCCTCCAGACTGGAAGGTTCAATTAAAGCTCCTCCGGGAAAAAGCCTAATGCAAAGAGCCATAGTGGCTTCCATTCTATCCGGTGGAGAAACTCTTTTGGCAAATCCTTGTTTATCTGAAGATTGCCTCGCCATGCTCAAAATTGCTGAACAATTGGGCTATACAACCGAGATGTTACCTGAAGGCGTATTAATAAAGGGCATGATGCAATATCCTGATAATGCACTTTCTGTGGGAGAATCCGGCTTGGGCGCGAGACTCATTATGCCTATTGCTGCCTTATATGACAAGCCAATTGAAATAATAGGCACCGGCACTTTATTGAAACGGCCTATGCACGAAGGGATTGATGCACTGAAGAGCCTTGGGGCAATACTTGAAAGTGATGGATATTTGCCTTTAACAATTCAAGGACCAATACAAGGTGGAGAACTTCACATTTCCGGAGAAATGAGTTCTCAATTTCTATCAGGATTGCTTATGGCATTGCCGAAATGCAAGCAAGATTCGATAATACATTGCCGAAATTTGCAGAGCAAACCTTATGTGGATCTCACATTGGAAGTGATGCAGCATTTTGGAATTCAAATTACTCATGAAAATTATGAGCTTTTTCACATAAAAGGCAGGCAATATTATAAGCCCTCTTCCCTATTTATTGACGGCGATTGGAGTTCAGGCGCCGCATTGATGGTAGCAGGCGCAGTGGCAGGATCAGGCGCTGCAATGTACACCGTGATGGAATGTGGTGGTCCATTTACTCATGCGGATTCTGCGGTAACGGGAGCTTTGCTTTTTGCAGGATGTAAAATTGCGAGAGAAGAAGACAATTACACCGTAAAAAAGGGCAAAATAAGAGGATTTAGTTTTGATGCAAGTGATTGTCCAGACCTGTTTCCTGTACTAGCAGCTTTAGCGGTTTTTGCTGATAAACCCAGTACTTTAAAAGGCATACATCGATTGGCGCATAAAGAGAGCAATAGAGCTGAAAGTTTAAAACAGGAATTTGCGAAATGTGGGATAAAAATAGAGTTGAAGGATGATGAGATGATTATTAATCCGGGACCAGTAAAGTCTGCGCTTGTAAATTCCCAAGGTGATCATAGAATAGCGATGGCATTGGCTATTCTGGCATTAGGCTCGGCGCCAATCACAATTGAAGATGCGGATTGTGTATCTAAAAGTTACCCTGAATTTTGGTCGGATTTGCAGGATTTAGGGGCGGATATTAGGAAGGTTTAGGAAATTGTGAAAAGTATATCTCAACGAAAACAATTAAATTCACAACCAAATAAAAAAAAATAACAACATGGACTTTAAAGACCAAATCAAATTTCTTGGAGAAAGAATAATGAAACTCAAAGACCAGGTTCATACTGAAGAAGCAACAAAGAATGCTTTTATTATGCCTTTTATTCGAGAACTAGGATATGACGTTTTTAATCCTAATGATTAACCCCTGAACTAGTTGCAGACATTGGAATGAAACAAGGTGAAAAAATTGATTATGCAATTATGCGTAACGGAGAACCAATCATTTTGATAGAATGCAAATGGCATGGTGCACCCTTAAATGTTCAAAATGCTTCCCAACTATTCAGATATTTTCATACGACAAAAGCAAAATTTTCTATACTTACAAACGGAATAGAATATCGCTTTTATACTGACTTAGTTGAAACAAACAAAATGGATGAAAAGCCATTCTTTGTTTTTAATATCACAGACATTAAGGATAACCAAATTGAAGAACTTAAGAAATTTCATAAGGCATATTACGACTTCGACAACATCGTAAATACGGCAAGTGATTTGAAATACACGAATGAACTAAAGATTTTACTTAATGCAGAATTTGCTAACCCAAGTCCAGATTTTGTTAAGCATTTCGCTAGGCAAGTATATCCAAGTGTAATTACTGCCAAGGTTTTGGAACAGTTTACTGCCTTGACAAAAAAGTCTCTTCAACAAAATATTAGCGATCTAATTACCGAACGACTAAAAACTGCTTTGACAAAAGAGGATGCCGCAAACAAAGAACAAGAAGCTATTCAAGCGGCAGCAGACCAATTGAAGTCGGAAGAAAGCAAGGTTATAACCACAGAAGAAGAGCTTGAAGCGTTTATGATTGTGAAAACGATTTTGCGACAAAAAATTAAAGCAAATAGAGTAACTCATAGAGACGCTCAATCCTATTTTGCAATTCTGCTTGACGACAACAATCGTAAGACAATCTGCCGACTGTATTTGGGGACAAAAAAATGTATCGGGATTATGGATGAGCATAAAAAGGAAAATAAAAATGAAATCTCTACCCTTGACGATATATTTAAGTATTCAGACGAATTAATAAGAACCGTTGACGGCTATGACAAAACAAAGGAGCCCGCATAAACAACAAAACAGCACTGGCTATAAATCACCTGTTCTAAACTCGTGATTAGGTGATGTTCAGACAATTATGTAGTTTGTGGCGTTTAGTTTTGAAAATAAAGTTTAGTATTAAAAGTCCCGCCCAGTAAGCCATAAACCGGTTTATCCATCTTTAATTTACCATTCGGCTTTTGCAGCCAATTATAAGTTAAGATTTGAAATCCCCTTTTTTGCCACAAAGGCTTGAAGTCATGCAGAAGCAATTCGCAGATTCCATGCAATGTAATGTCAATTTATCAAAACATTTCTTGCCGATAATGAGCTTTTGCGCTTTAATACACAATCCATATTATTATTAATTAAATTAAATTATACTATTTTATTAAACATTAATGAGGTCATAGAAATAGAGCCCATTTGAAGTTTATCATTAAAAAAACTAAGCTCGTCTTCCCTATTTTTCAATCCCAGCGTGTATAAAAGTGGCAAGTAATGCTCAGGAGTTGGCACAGATAATTGGTATGCCTGCCCTTTTGATCTAATTTCTGTGAGTTCAGCAAAATTCCCGGTATTGATCATTTCCTTCATTCCTTCATTGGCTTCTATAGCCCAATCGAAGCCTGAATTGGGATTAGACCAGTTCAATTTGCCAAGGTTATGAACCATATTTCCGCTTCCCATGATGAGCACCCCTTTATCTCGCAAAAAACTCAATTCCTTTGCCAATTCAAGATGATATGACATCGGTTTAGTATAATCCAAACTCAATTGCAAAACAGAAATATCAGCATCGGGATACATTTGATTGAGCACACTCCAGCATCCATGATCAAGTCCCCATTCATGATCTTTCAAAATTGCCGTTTTAGATATGCTTTCAATCGCTAAAGCGGCAATTTCAGGACTGCCCAGCGCCGGGTATTGCACATCAAAAAGCGCTTGAGGAAATCCAGCAAAATCATAAATCGTTTTAGGCTTTTGCATGGCTGTGATAAAAGTACCTCTAGTTTCCCAATGAGCTGAAATGCATACAATTGCTGATGGTTTAGGTAGCTCTTTTCCAAGCTTCGACCAATAGGCAGAAAACTCATTTTGCTCAATTGCATTCATCGGACTGCCATGTCCAACAAACAGGATTGGCATCCGTACTGAATTGCCCATTTCTGAGCCGGCTTTATGGAATTCGGTTAACTTCATACCTACTGCTGATAATGGCGCAAAGGCCAACAGCTTCAAAAAGTGATTCCTTTTCATTTCACGAATAGAAAAGTTACTTTATTTCCTCCTATTCCATCATCAATAATGGCAATAAGAGTATCCGGCTGCAATTGATAAGTAATATTCTTTGGAAAATCATTGAATTCATTATTGCAAGTAAAAGTTGAATCATCAATCCAAACACAAGAAAAAGCAGTGGGTTCAGGATTCACATTGCGCACCACATAGTACATCACACCATTAAAGTTTTCCAATGAAAGATGTTCCATAAAAACGGTATCTCCATTAGAAATTGTATATCCTTTCCCTATCAAACTTCCATCCTCATTAGCTTTCCATTGCTCAAAGGTTTGTTCAGTTTCTGAATCATTTAATCTTCTCCAGTCTCCTAGCAACCACTGTGGAAATTTCAACATATCCACTGCGATAACTTGATCTTGGCTTGAATTAGCGTTATTTTCTGATTCCATACAGGAACTTATGCTCAAAACTGTGATACAAATCAGAGCAATGCTGCCAAGGATTTTCATAGTGGAAATTTGTGTTAAAGTTAAATAGATCTACACGTAAAATACAGGTAAAAGAATACCGACTCTTTGAATTCCAATTAAAAATTAGCATTTTACTATCGATACTCCAACGAAATCGCTTATCTTTAATCCGAAACATAATTTCAGATCATGCTCAACAAATTACTGCTGTTCAGCTTTTTATGTGTATTATTCGTATCAACGGCTAATGCCCAGTCTCATCAAAAAGGAACCCTCACATTTCAACTTGGTTTCGATGCCGGAGCACATGGTGTTAAATACGAATCCAAATATGACGGTGTAGTAATTGACGATGATACAAGTGGGGCTGCAACCACCATGTTGTACTTTTCAACTCATTATAATTTTGCCAAATGGTTTTCTGCCGGTTTTAATTTGAGTAGAGGAAGTTATTTGGAAGATCCTGATAATGCTGAGGCAGATGGCAATACCTTAGGCATTTTCGCTTTTGACTTTCGGTTTTACCCAATCAATAAAGAAAACTTCAACTGGTTTGCAGGTTTGGAACTAGGTGCAAGTAATCTTGAAATCAATCGCAAATACATATTCATTATTCCCTTCAATACAAGCTATACATACGCGAGTGGACATTCTGAGCTTTACACTGGGATTAACTGGTATTTCGGTAAAATTGTTGGTATCAATACAAGACTTGGCTACTCCAGACACAATTTCCTGATGACTGATTACAAAATAAATGGCGACAATCAGGATCTTGATGATTTTGACAATACCTTGATGACCAGAGGGCTGCATTTCAGAATAGGATTAAGTGTGAAAATTAATTAACCCAATTAAGTTAAGATTGATCGAAAAGATTTTTATTGCGTAACAAATTGAGCTATCCAATGAATTGAATAATACTCCAATAGTCGGATTCCCTTGTACAATGATCTATAAATTATACCACTACTCCGACCACTTGATCAAATGAAAAAAACATTAAAAATAAGTCTCATTATTCTATGTGAATTTATTATTATTATTCAGTCTTGTCAAGTTCCAAAAGCTAAGAATAAGAAATTTTATGGCTATAATTTCGATCAAAGTTTTGAGCATTTAAAGCTCCCTAAGATATTACATGAGATTTCGGGAATAACTGCTATTGACTCGATAAATTTTGCTTGTATTCAGGATGAAATTGGTGTTATATTTATATTCAATTCAAAGAGGAATGAAATCACAAAAGAATTGCCATTTCATGTTGAAGGAGATTATGAAGGAATAGCCAAAACTGATTCAAGTTTATTCATTCTTCGAAGCGATGGGGTCTTATTCGAAACCAGATTAAGTAATGATTCAGCGAGCGTAGTTAATATTTATGAAACACCTATCCCGGCTGATAATAATGAAGGATTATGCTATGATGAGGCGAACAACCGATTGCTAATTGCTTGCAAGGGAAAAGTAGGGAAAGGCAAAGAATTCAAAGACCAGCGATTCATCTATGCATTCGATTTACAAACAAGAAGTTTAAGTGATGAACCGGTGATTCGTTTGGATGTGAATGAATTAATTGCTTTTGCAATTGATCAAGGCATTGTACTCGATCAAAAGAAGAAGAAAAGCAATGCCAATTATGTATTAAAATTCAGGCCTTCTGCTATAGGAATTCACCCATTAAATCACAAGTTATTTTTACTATCTGCAGTTGATCACATGCTATTTATATTTGATGAAAATGGAAAAATAGAGCATATTGAAAGACTTGATGAGCAGACCTATAATAAGGCCGAAGGAATTGCTTTTTTTGAAAATGGCGACCTGCTTATTACGAATGAGGGGCAGAATAAAAAGCCAAGTATTATTTGTTTGAAATACAAGCTTTGAATATAGTATCTAAATCAATCCTATCCTTGCTTTTTTTGCTTCTCCATTGCGAAATTAGGCTGCTAAAATTTTTCCTCAAAGAACTTCATTAAGTTGATAAATCTTCATAGGATCACCAAAAACATAAAGCTTGTCATTCTTCTTTAAAACGGTGTCCCATTTCAAATCGGTGATGTACTTTTCTGACCTTTGGATGGCCAAGACAATTACTCCATAATCTTCTCTGATTGCGGAATCCCTGATAGTTTTGCCATGTAATTTTTCATTGCCCTCTGATATATGTACTATAGCAATTTCACGATCAGGAATATAAACTGGAAAATTTCCCGATTTCTTTCTAGAACCGGATTCTTTGGTAAGCATAGTATAGTCAGATGAACGCAATTGGGCCACAAACTGCTCAATTTCAAATCCCGGAACTAAGTATTTCTTCATTACACGGGTAAAAATCTGAATGGATGTTTCAAATTCTTCCGGAATCACTTCATCAGCTCCCAAGCGAATTACCTCATCCATTTCTTTAATATAGCGCGTTCTAACGATCACGCAAGCCGTACGACTAAGCATTCGAATCGAACTCACAATTTTACGGGTACTAGCCGGATCTGAAATTGCCACAACCACAACTCTCGCCTCATGCACATGTAAATGTTTCAAAATGCTGTCTTCAGAGCCATCACCATAAACTATTGGTTCTCCCCTTTTTTTTCCTTTTTTAAGTGCGTCAGGATCAATATCAACAATATAATATGGTATTCCCGAGAATCGCGCTGCTTTAGCAATATTTTCGCCATTAACGCCATAGCCAATTATCACCAAATGATCCTTCAAATTTGGCCAATCAGAAGCAATATCCTTCTTTTGGGATTTCATCGCTTTTAGCCTGCGCCGCACAGCAACCGGCATAGGTGCTTTTAAAAAGAACTCAGTAATTTTTGGAGAGTTCTGCATAATCATCGGAGTTATACCCATGGATAGAATGGCAATGCTCAAAAAATATTGGTATATCTCCTTACTCATCAGGCCATCAGTTAATCCCACACTAGCCAACAACAGGGAAAATTCACCCACTTGAAAAATGCTCAAACTGGCCATTATCGTAGTTCTGGGAGGATAGCGTAAACTGAAGGCCGCTATTGAAACTACTATGATTTTCAAAAGAATAACCGCAATGGTAAAAAGTAAAATCCAGTGCAAATGATTGATAAAGAAGCTAATGTCAAGCAAAGTACCAACCGACACGAAGAAAAAGCTAATGAATATTTCTCTAAAGGGTAATACGTTAGCAGTAGCCTGGTGACTGTAATCGGATTCTGAGATGATAAGACCAGCGAAAAATGCACCCAAAGCAAGGGAAAGTCCAACAGATGCTGTTAGCCATGCAATTGAAAAACAAAATACGGTAACGGTGAGCACAAATAATTCGCTGTTCTTGGTTTTTACTACTTGCTTAAAAACACTAGGAACTACGTATTTTGCTAAAAGAAATATTGCAGCCAAAACTAAAACCACTTTCGCAAGAAGTACTGCAATTGTTGTCCATATATCATCAGCTTTACCCGCCAAAATGGGGGTGAACAGCATCATAGGCACCACAATAATATCCTGGAAAATGAGAATACCTATGGCAATTCGGCCATGTGGCGAAGTAATTTCGGCTTTGTCTTGCAATATTTTTAATACGATTGCAGTGCTACTGAGCGAAAAAAGGAAGCCGAGAAACACCGAAGTCCCGATAGGCAAACCGGTAAAATAAGCAACAATGGTTGTAAAGAGAATTGTTCCAAAAACCTGCATACTGCCGCCGAGTAAGACTGTGTTCTTAATTTTGGCTAAACCTTTGAGTGAAAATTCAATTCCGATAACAAAAAGTAGAAAAATGATCCCAATTTCTGATAGCAATTCTACCTCATGAGTAGAGCTGATCAAATTAAATCCATGGCGCCCAACAAGCACGCCTGCAGCCAAAAATCCAAGCAGTGATGGAATTTTAAAACGTTGAAATACAAGAATAATTCCAACTGAAATTCCTAAAATAAGAACTATATCTTTTAATATGGGTATGTCCATTTCAAATCAATTCAATCAAGATTTCCTCTTTGCAAAGTAAGGAATAATTACAGAAATAATTGAAATCGCCTTATACTTAAATCCATGGTGTTGTGCTTAGTCGATTTAATGATAACCAATTGAATCATAGGTGAAAGACAAATTTTATTCATCAACATTGAATATACTAAGTCAAAATTTACCGCTTAACAAGCAGAAACCGCCTTACACTAATGGCTTTTGTCAAATTAAAATGTACTTCTGAAATTTGAAACTCAATGCACAATTCATGAAAATTGTTCTGGCTGAGCTCAAAGAAAGCCTTGTAGTTAGCGAAGACACGGAAATAAAAGCAAGGGTAAAAGGCAATATTGTTGTTGAAAGCAATTGCCTCCTGCACATGTTGGGAACAGTTTTTGGACATATTTTGGTGAAAGCCCAAGCTAAACTCAAAATCACCGGCCGCGTAAACGGGCAGGTGATTTATGAGTAAAAAGATCGCTAAAAACTTACTGAACAATCATTCGAAGCACAGCCCTTTCAGCCTTGGTTCCACTTACATTAATATGATATATTCCCGCTGACATAGCGGCCACGTCCAGTTCAATTTGATTCATTCCATTAAACTCATACGAATCGATCAGTCTTCCATCCATGGCATAGATATCCAGCACATAATTATCTACCCGCTTCAATTGCAAAGTGAAAACACTGCTAACAGGATTTGGGAAAGCTCTTTGTATCAAATTAGACTCACTAATACTATTTTCGCAAGGACCTGCTTCCCAAGATTGTAATCCGCCATAATAGTAGGCCTGACAAGGATTATCATATTGAACATTATTACAGCCACAAACAGGATCCAAATTTTCAGGACATGGATAATTGAGATCGACTTGTACCGGATTAAAACAATCCAATACATCTGCGCAGGGTCCTGATTCCCATTCGGTTATTCCATTGTAATATAATGCAACACAAGAACTCGGGTAAGTTGCTTGATCACATCCACAAACGGCATCGAACAAGCCAAAACAAATTTGAGAAATATCGATGTACTGATCATCCTGACATTCCGGCGCCCCGCAAGAACCCACGCATGATTCCATATTATCGAAGAAATAAGGAGAGTAGTCCACTTCATTTACATCGGTTTGACCGCAGCCACTGATGTAGGAGCAAGAACCGTTAATAAATCCGATTCCGATAATGGCATCGCAAGGACCAAAATCTACCCCTTCAAGATCGAGGCAATCACCTGATGTACAAGCTATTTGGCACTCTTGCATAGATTCAAAAAAGTAATCAACCAGATCTGCACCCGAATTAAAATCTACTGTTCCACAGCCACTAATCATGGTGCAGATTCCATTTACAAGTCCAATACCAAGTGGCATATCACATGCCCCGAAATCTGCAGTAGACATGTCATAGCATCCACCTTGTCCGCAAAAGCTGTAGCATATATCATAATTGATAAAAATGTATTCCGACATATCCATTCCTGTGTTGAGGTCTATTGTTCCGCAACCACTCAATGGAGTACATTCTCCGTTAATTAATCCAATACCGAGATACATTTCACAATCTCCAAAATCAGCATTAGCCAAATCAACACATTCCACTCCCCCACCGCATTCACCGGGGGTCCATGATGTTACTCCGCCCCAATTGTAAGCTTCGCAATCATTGCCATAAGTATTGCCGTCACATCCACACACCGGATCCCAAATAGCAGGACAGAAAATTTCGAAGTTGATCTGATCCGGATCCACACAGCCATCACCACATTCACCAACAGTGAAACTTGTAACACCTGCATGATAATATGCAATACATTCATTACTATAAGTTACTCCATCGCAGCCACAAACAGGCAACCAAATCAAGGGACAAAGAATATCCAAATCAATCTGCCCAGGGTCAATACAGTCACCGCCTTCAATGCACTCACCCATAGAGTAAGAAGTCACTCCTCCGGTAATTTCAGCGAAACAGGGATTGGAATAAGTTACTCCATCGCAACCACAAACGGGATTATACTCCATGGTACACATGCCATCCGGATCAATTAAGGAAGGATCAATACAATCGAATTGAGCTGAAATTGAGGATACAGCTATTGAGAATAATGAAGTTAGTAATATTCGAAACATAGGGTGCATATACTATGATGTTGAGTGTAATATTCAGATGCTTATAGCAATCAAAAAGGTGCCTGTAAGCTCACAAATTTACGTCAAAAATAGCATTTTTAGCGTCGATGCTTGCCTATATGATTATGAATTTCAATCCAATATCAAGACAAATCCCTTTTTTTCATCACATAGAAAGATGCAAAAACATACAATCCCAAATAAACCAAACACACCATCATTTCCGGTCCGGGAATAGTATATCTGATCTCTGAGAGCACATATTTTCTAAATGGATTGGGAATAATACTCTGCGTAGCTTTATAAGGTAATGAAGAGGCAATAAATGGCAATTCCATTTCAAAACGAATAATAGCATTAATTATAGGTTCAATAAAATAAATATAGAACACCAATAAAGCAATAGCCAATCCTGATCTCTTAAGTAAAAGCCCAATGAGCAATGAAAAGCTCAAAAAAGTTAACAAATGAATGAAATAGGCCAACAGCATATCTGCATGAGCGAAAATAGATGCAACATCGGTCACTGGTGAATAAGCAAATCCGAGTGCGAGTCCGATAATAAAGACGGCAATTGTAAAAATTACGGAAAGAAAAAGAATCAGACATAATTTAGACAATATAAATTCATTTCTGTTAAATCCATCAATAATATTCTGTCTGATGGTGGTATAACTATATTCTGAAGTGATGGAAATAAGTACAATGAATGCAGCTAATACACTGAATCCGCTATACACCCAAGTAAGGTTTTGCCATATATCATAGAAATCAAATATTGGCAGCTTATCTGGCATAAATTGACCAATAGTCTCATTCTCAGAAGTCATGTAATCCAACCAAAGTTTTGCTCCGATAGGCAATATTGAAAATGCAAGAATTACTAAGCCGATTAAAATCCAGAAAAACCTCGTTTTTCTTAATTTAAACAATTCTATTTTTAATAGTCTAAACATCAGTTCTCATTCACTATTTGCAAAAATAACTCTTCTAGATTTTTTTCCCTTGTGATAATATGTCCGGGGAAAATTCCTTTTTCAGCCAAGGATTTACACAACATTTCAGCCGTTACATCTGCATCGAGCGAAACTTGTATCAGATCATTATTTCGGACAAGGGATTTAATCTGATTCATATTATTTAGCGCAGATTGTAGAGCATTCATATCTGAACATCCCAGTTCAATTAATCGAGTATTAGCTCCGATGGAATTAACTTTACCTGAATGAATTTTCTTACCATTTTTGAGGATCACAAAATCTGTACACACTTTTTGAACTTCGTCCAAGAGATGAGAAGCTAATATGATTGTTTTTCCACCTGCCGCAATATTTCGGATTAAGTCTCTGATTTCAGCAATACCCATTGGATCAAGTCCATTGGTAGGCTCATCGAGCACTAATACCTCAGGATCAGCAAGCATTGCCGATGCGATGGCTAAACGCTGTTTCATGCCCAAGGAATAGCCCTTAAACTTATCATCTTTTCGTTCATATAAACCAACCATTTCCAAAACGTCTTTGGCTCTATCCATTCCGCAAGAACGCAATCTTGAAACTAAATCGAGATTATCCCAGCCAGACATATACGGATAGAACGTTGGTCGCTCGAGGATTGCACCAATTCTCTTTCTGGCCAGCACATCATCGTTTTCATTAAACCAGCGAAAACTCCCTGCTACCGGATTTACAACTCCTAAAACCATACCAAGAGTGGTTGTTTTTCCGCTTCCATTTGGCCCGAGTAATCCGAAAACAGAACCTTTTGGAATTTCAAGTTCAAGTTGTTTTACCGCCTGAACTTTTCCATAATTTTTGCTGAGTCCTTTAATACTTAATACAACTTCATTCATCTGAAAGTCCTTTATCAAATACACCTTGCAAAACACCTAAATCCAATTGATCGAGCTTCATCAGTAAAGCCATATCCAATTCTCCCTGAATATCAATCAAAATCAACCTTTCTGCATCTTCCTTTATGAAAACGAATTCATCCGGATGCTCCGTTCCATGAGCGAACAAGCCAAATTTTCCATCTGGTCCCTGCATGCTCATCATTTCGGTAAACCCGTCCTTTAGGATTTGCGTTTGCATTTCCGAAAAACGCGTATTGAGAACGTTGGCTCCTTCCTTCAAAACCTGAATGTACGCTGCCTCTTCAATGCTTCTGATTAATTGATCAAGATCCGGATTTCGTTCAACATTCATGGCACGAAGGACACTAGGATAGAAGAAAGATTTAGAGCAATTTGGATACTCTTTCAATAATTGTCGGGTGATGGTTGTTTGGGCCTGACCACTATAAGATACAAAAAGAAAAAGCAGCAAAGAGAGTGATTTGAAAATCCTCATTTTACTTTCGATTTAGGGTCCACTTTATCCAATTGTTCCATGCCACCGATACTCATTTGTTTGCTAAGTTTCTTCACTTGTTGCAAATCAATTTTTCCCGACAAGCTCAAAATCACAAAGGTATCCACAGAGCCTGAAAGCATGAGTAATTCGTTGATGACTCCGTTTTTTTCATTGATGAAAAAAGTGATGTTCTCCGGACCATCTTCAACACTCATAAGCTGCGCATAAGGTGCAGTTAGCTTTTTAAGACTAAGCCGATAAAACTCCATACTCTTGGCGTCATTCTCAAGTGTGAGCACTTTTAAGGATGTAAGATTCTTAACTGTATTAAGAAATTCTTGTTCTTCTGCCGTTCCGCCTTCTACGTGTGAAAAAAGTTCAAACATTTTGCTTGAAACATTCACTTTTACGAAGCGAGCATCATTGGCATAGTTTATGAAAATGGTAGAAATTGCATCTGATTGCGCAAACAAAGCGCTCAATGGCAAAATCATTAATGATAATATTAAGGTGTATTTTTTCATTTTTTTGTAGCGTTGATTCGTTGATGAGTTTTGTCGAATTTACTGAGTTGGCGTATTTGACTTTCTCCTTTTTCCATATTGTTAGAGAGCATGAACAAAGCTTGTTTAGTTTGTTGAAAAGCTTCATTTACGATTTTGTCGTTTTCGCAAATGGTTGTTAGACTTTGTTGGGCAGGAGTTGGCCTCCAAATTAATAATGATCCAATTGCAAAGAGTGCGGCTAAACTGGCAGCAACAGCTAAGGAACGATACAAATTGATTACCTTAAATGATCCCCTTTTTTGATTATAAATTCTGCGCATCATTTCCTGATCAAAATCTTGATCAAGCGTTTTAGGCGATGCGTCCATACTTCGGAAGTAGACGGAATAAGGGAGCAATTGCTCTGGCACCTGGCCGAAAAGAAAGAAATCTTTCAATTCCTGTTCTTCTACCTCATTCGTTTCTCCTTCCCAGAAACGCTCGAGTAAATCGTCCCAATCTCTATTTATTTGCTGATAAGCCATATTGCATAATCTTATTCAATCCTTCCTGTACGAATTTCCGGGCGCGGTGCAAATACACTTTAACCTGGTTGATATCTATTTGAAGTTCTGCTGCTATCTCTTCATAACTTAAATCACCAAAATCTCTCAATTCAATGATTTCACGTTGTATAACTGGCAAGTCCTTCAACAATTCCTTTACATAATTCAATGCTTCTTTTGCATCATTAATAGGAGCATCCGAAAACTGTGGTTCAATTAATACATCATAATCCAAGCTTCCTTCTCTGAAATTTTTCCGCTTAATCCGATCCAAAGCGCGATTTCGGGTGAGGGTCATACACCAGGCTTCCATACTTCTATATTCAGCCGGTTCTTTTCCTTCCTCCCAAATTTTCATCATAACATCTTGCACCACATCTCGCGCATCTTCAGCATTTAGCAAGAATTTCCATGCAAAAGAATAAAGCTTATCCCTCAGCGGAAGCACATGGTTTTGGAATTCTGAAGCAGTCATTTCAAATGGAAGACGAGCTAAATGGATGAATGTTACAAACTAAACAAAGTTTCTTACAAAATTTCGGTCAAATGGTATTTTAACAGAAGATTAATGTATATTTAGAAACCTTATTATATGCTTAACTACTTCAATATCCCATTAATCGCAGGTTTTCTGCTTTTCGCCGACCAAATTAAAGCGCAGGTCGTGCGAGGAGGCGATCCTGTGTCATGGACGCTTGACGACGCCAATGCATTGGAGTTAAGTTATCATCAACTTCCTGGTTTACAATCCGATGAGATTGAGGCACTTGAAGAAGCTGAATTAGGACGGAAAGATTTACCCTTCCGATTTGCCAAAAATTTCGACGTCTTTTTGAATCCCCAAAATTCGGGTCGTTGGACTCATCTCAAAAATGGCGATCGCATTTGGATGTTGGGAGTTTCATCTCCCGGAGCATTAGCCATAAGCATTACCTTCAACGAATTCGAATTACCAGCAGGCGCCAAACTTTTTATATACAATACGGATCGAACCGAAGTACTCGGAGCTCTCAGCAACGAAAATAATAATGTTGCCCGCAGTTTAGGTACAACGCACATAAGCGGGGAACAAGTAATAGTAGAATATTACGAGCCTTTTGCTGTGCGCGGACAAGGAAACTTGAACATCAATGCTATTTCACATGCTTTTCGTTTTGTGAACGCAGAAGTGAGAGTATTTGGCAGTTCAGGTCAATGCAACGTTGACGTGGATTGTATAAGCGGTGAAGATGAAAAATTTGCTGCTTCATCAGTGGTTTTGATCACTGTTGGAAATGGAACAAGATGGGCCACCGGGACCATGATTAACAATACCTCCGGAAATGGCAAGCCTTACTTATTGACTAGTAACAGTTCTCTTTTAGGCAATCCTGCAAATTGGGTTATTTATTTTAATTATAACTCGGTGTCCTGTCAAAGCGAAGAAAAATTTTCACCTCTTGGGAGATCAGTTTCCGGTGCGACTTTGGTTTCATCCGATGCCCATAATAATTTTGCCCTACTAGAACTCAACTCCCTCCCTCCACAAGAATGGGCGGTGCATTTAGCAGGATGGAACCGAAATGCTGAATTGCCGCAAAATGCTCGTTGTATTCATCATCCGGGTGGTGATGTAAAGAAGAGTTCGTTTACAGATCATAGTCCTCAACAACTAGCTGATGTTTGGGTGGTAAGCACCTGGACTGAAGGAGTTACAGAACCAGGCAGCGTTGGTGCCCCCATTATTGATGAGGCTCAACGTGTATTCGGAATTTTGGTAGATGGGACTTCTTCATGTGATTTGTACGGTGCAGATGCATTTGTGAGATTTGACAGGTGTTGGGATGGTGAATTAAAGAACGGCAGATTGAAAGATTGGCTCGATCCAGGAAATACCGGACTTACTTCAATTGGAGCAATTTTTCCTGCAGAAGCCTATTTGAATGAATATGTTCAGGTGAATGCTTTTACCTTATATCCAAATCCTGCCCAATCTAATGTAGGATTGATTATAAATGTGGAGACTGCACGCAACATTGAACTTCATGATATTTCAGGAAGAATTTTGCGTAATTATCCTTACAATTCTAATGTTTTGGATCTTCAGGGATTGCAGAGCGGTATCTATATAATCAGCATTTACGATCTACAAGGTAATCGCCATAGTAGTCGAATTATTAAAGAATAATCAATTTGAGCAGACTTCCTGATCAATGATTAGATTGCAAACAACTGCAAGTGTCTAGCAATTTAAAAATTATCTTTTCCCAAGGTTTTCTTAAATAATCTTAGCTTTGATTTCCCGTTAATAATTGGAAATTAACTTCTGCATGAACCATTTTTCACTGGGCCTATCTACTTGGTTCAAATCATTTGGATTTATATTTTCTAAAGGACTTGCTCACTATTTCCTTTACCCTTTAGCTTTTGCCATTATTATGTCACTTCTGGTTGCACATGGCATATCTGAAGCTGTTGATTATGTGAGCGCGTGGGTGTATGCATTCTTTGATGTTGCTTCTTTGCCAGAAGATGCCAATTTCTGGGATACACTAGCTTCATGGGCTGCCGAAGCTTCAAAATGGGCCACGATCATTATTCTTAATGTGGTGTTTTATTATGTTTACATAAAACTGAATAAATACATTATTCTCATTTTGCTTTCACCAATTATGGCTCTCCTGAGCGAGCGCACGGAAGAAATTCTAACGGGCGAGAAGTATCCTTTTACTTGGGGCATATTCATTTCTGATGTATGGCGAGGCATTTTAATTGCCCTTAGAAATATGCTCTTGGAAATTACATGGATCGTGGCTGTTGGTATCGGGGGAATAATGGTAACGGCGATTTTCGCACCTCTTTCATTATTGTATGCTCCACTTGCGGCGATTTTCCTATTTATTATCGGGGCTTATTTTTATGGTTTTTCAACTTTGGATTATAATAGTGAACGAAAGCGTCTGAAACTCAATCAGAGTGCTGAATTTGTGCGATCTCATAAAGGAATTGCGATAGCTAATGGAAGTCTTTTTTCGATATTGCTTTGGATCCCATTCTTAGGGGTGATAGTGGCGCCCATTACATGCACTGTTGCGGCTACCTTGGCATATCATGAGACGGGACATTTGGGAAGAGAGAAATTTAGTTTGCCGAGGGCTTGAGTTTGAGCATTTTTTAACATCTCTAAGGCCTAAGTAAGAAGCAATAAATACCAGATTTTGACTATTAGCTATACGAAGCAGCAAGTTACTTTGAATGAGCAATAAAAAGCGTTTCTCATCAACATTTAGAATTAGCCACGAAGGTGCGAAGTTTCGCAAAGAAATCCGTTTTGAACAATTCAATAGATTGTATTGAATACATTTTTGAGTTCTTTATAAAACATGCAAAGATATATACTCAAAATACCAAGCGCATTATTACAAAATACTAAATTATATTTTTCATCAATTCAACAACATTCATTCCATGAAAATTACCAGAACTCATTAAAAGCAAATTTGATTTAACACTTCCAACTTTAGCCAATGCCTTCTCTAAATCTGAACTAGATGTATATACCTCAATATCAGCACGATTAAAGGCATTCAAAACATCTTCCATACTAATTTCCGGCAACTTTTTATGCGCTATAGTATCAGGAGAATAAAATACAATTGCTCTGTCGGCATCTACCATACTATCCTTATACTGATCAAGAAAAGTCTTATTCAAACTACTAAATGTATGAAGTTCGAAACATGCCGTTAAAAAATGATTAGGATCTTTTTCTTTCAGCGCTTTTACAGTAGCCTTCAATTTACTAGGCGAATGTGCGAAATCGCGATAAGCCGCAAATGATCCATGTTCTGCAATCTTTTCCATCCTTCTTGAAGCCCCCGAAAAATCGCTTATTGAGCTATAAAAATCAGAGTCCGAAATTCCCAACGATCTGCATACTTCCAAAGCGCCACTCAAATTCTGAAGATTATGAGAACCGAAAATCTTGACTGGCACCTCCCCTTCATTCGTAATTAAATGAATTATACCATCATTATTTCGATGAGGGTGTGTAGAATATGGCAGCAATTTTATATCTGCTCTAACTTCTTTAGCTAATTCCAACAGTGCAGGATCCTCAGCGCTATAAGTTAGCACACCATTTTGCTCTATGAGCGAAATAAATATTCGGAACTGATCTACATAATTTTCAAAAGTGGGAAACACATTAATATGGTCCCAGGCAATTCCACTGAGTAAAGCGATGTTCGGAAAATACAAATGAAATTTTGGTCTGCGATCAATAGGAGAACTTAAATATTCATCCCCTTCAAAAATAGCCACTTTGGCGTCATCGCTCAATTTTACCATGCAATCAAATCCATCCAGTTGAGCACCCACCATGTAGTCGTGATCAAAATGGCAAATGTTGAGCACATGTAAAATCATAGAAGTGATGGTGGTTTTACCATGACTCCCGCCAATTACGACACGTGTTTTATTTTTAGTTTGTTCATAGAGATATTCCGGATATGAAAAAACAGGCAAATTGAGGGCTTTTGCCTTCAGTAATTCAGGATTATCAATACGAGCGTGCATTCCGAGAATTACCGCATCCAAATCTTCATGAATATTGTTTTCATCCCAGCCGATATGTGCCGGCAAAATACCCTCTTTTTGAAGACGGGATTTAGAAGGATCCACAATTTCGTCATCGGATCCGGTAACCCGATAACCTTTGCGATGTAAAGCAATCGCCAAATTATGCATTGCACTTCCGCCTATAGCTGTAAAATGTACTCTCATTTTTCTTAAATTAGCCAAAGGTGCTCTGATTTTATGATCTAAATACCGGCTCATGAGATACTTTTCAAAAGGCGGATGTAAAGAATATGCAGTTCTTAGCGGACTAATTTCATTGCTATTAATTGCTTCAACGTCATGCGCCCAGCAATTTCTTGATCCAATCAGTCTTACTTTTGGAATCAGCACTTCACATTACAAGTCAGACTCTCTTGAAACAAGATCACATTACTCTCCTTCAGTAGGATTGCAGCTTAAAAACAGCGTTCGCAAAAACTGGGGATATATGTTTAACGCCAGATTTACTACGCGTGGATTTGTTTCGGATGAATACAATTCCAAATTAAAGAATCGATATCTCGATATAGAAGCCGGCCTTCATAGAGAAATTCTGAGTGGATTGGATTTAGAAGCCGGCATTAGCGTACATCATTTGTATCGCACTTATCTAATGTACAGTGCGCCAGGTAATTTAGTCCAAGATCAAAGAAATACGTTAACCGGTTTTAACTCTTATGTGGATGCGTATTTGGGTATAAGTTTGCGAATGGAAGAGAATTTGGGATTGGGATTCAGGCACTTTTTACCTTCGACCAAAACACAAGGAAATTCCATGGAATTCTACATTGTTTTCAATTTTGGAAAGGGTCCAATTGCGCCAAGTGAAAGATTGACTCAGCGTGAAAATGCAAAAACACAAATTCAGGATTTAGACAAGGGGCTAATGTTAGTTCGATTACACACCCTTGAAAGAAGCATTGAAGCCCTCAAACAGCAAGACATGCCGCTTAAGGCAGAAGAATTGAAAAAGCGAATAGAACTTCAACACCATGAACTGATGAAGGCTTTTGATACTCATTTTGACTTTTGTGATGTGTATTTCTTTTACAGCGCAGATAGTAAGAAAGTGCTGAATGAAAATTATGAAGGTATAATCTACGATAAGAAGGGGAAATTGGTAGAAAATTTCAATCCCGGGAAAAATCTTTTCTTTGCGGAGAATTGTCCTTATCCCAATGATAACAGCCCAGCCGGGTATGACTATGAATTGATAAGATCAGAGCAAGGGGCAGAAGTTCAAAAAATTCCTTATTTCGATCCATACCACAATTTTGGGGTGTTTTGTATCAGAGATAAAAACATGCAAGCATTAAAAAAGCCATTTCCATTTTACGTCAAAATTTATGGTGATTTCATTTATTACCGCAAAGCAAATTCATTTGTACCTGTTTTAAATCAGAAATTGTATAAGTATTTGCAGAGGAATTGAAGGTGGCGAGTTTGATCCAATGAATGAATCTAAATATTCTAACGGAGAGTACTCCTAAAATTAAGAGCCAAATAACAATTGGTTAATGAGTTTTGGGTAAGGAACTTGATAGAAACAAAACTGTCACAGGCTCTAAGAGTTTTAAAATAGTAGGGTAAAGGTGAGCTTTAAAAGATTAATAGAAACTCAAAAATTGGAAGTAAATTTGACTGAATAGCAGCAGGTTGCAAATAGCTGAAGAATATTCGGAAAATAAGGAACAGCCATAACTACAATTCACATTTTAACTATCTTTCCATCTTAACCAACAACACTAAAATGCGCATTCTACTCCTCCTCCCTGCTCTATTCATCTGTTTAAATAGTTTCGCCGGAATTGGTCATACTTCTGTAACGTTTATTGATGATTCACGCGGTGGACGGGATGTGACGGCTGAAGTTTACTATCCGGCTTTAGCTGATGGAGATGAAACCGAATGGGAAGCTGAACAATTTCCGATCTTGGTGTTTGGGCACGGGTTTGTGATGGACTACGATGCTTATCAAAACATTTGGGAAGCCTTGGTACCAGCAGGTTACATTGTGGTTCTAAGTACCAATGAAACAGGATTTGCTCCGAATCATAGTGATTATGGCCTTGATTTGCGTTTTTTGGCCACTTCCCTCGAATCAGAAAATGCTGATCCCGGCTCGTTCTTTTACACACATCTAAGCGGAACAGCCGCTGTGGCAGGACATAGCATGGGAGGTGGAGCGTCAGTGCTTGCCGCTTCTGGTAATTCTGTTTTTGACGCTTATATCGGATTAGCACCTGCTGAAACCAATCCTTCAGCCATAAATGCGGCTGTTAATGTGAGTATCCCGTCCATTATTTTATCAGGAAGTGCTGATGGTATAACCCCAGCAGCTCAACATCATATTCCGATTTATGATGCTCTCGGAAGTGATTGCAAAATCTTCGTGAATATCATCGAAGGCTCGCATTGCTATTTTGCCAACTCGGGAAGTCTCTGCGATTTGGGCGAGTTTAATGCGGGTGACATGGATCGTGCTACCCAGCAAGCCATAACGCAAAATATTATGTTGAAATGGCTCAATACATGGTTAAAGGGACTCGACGAATACGACTCTCTTATCTCATTCTTGTCTGAAAATATAGAACTAGAGGCAGAAGTAGATTGCGAGCTGAGTGTCTTGAATTTTGAACAGGGAAAACAAGATCTGATTTATCCAAATCCTTGCGATAATTATTGTACTATTCAACTAAATTCAAATGGGAATAAAAATCTTTCCTTATTCCAATCCGGTAAATATATAGAGCTGAAAATTATTCAACAAACTTCCAGTGAAATAACAATCGACACTTCAAATATAGCTGCTGGGATTTATACTTTGACGCAAAGATCTGAAAATGGACATTTAGCTCTGGGGCGATTGCTGGTAGTGCATTGATGTGATAAATACGTGCTAAATTATTGGCAAGATTCCGTTTCGTTCATGAACATAGAAAGATAAATTGAATTTAATAATAACACTATAATTCAATGGCAATTTGCAAAAATAAATGAAAAGTCCTTTTTCGATAATAAACACCTCATTAATTCCGCTGTTATCCATCATTGCATTTTTTGATAATTGCTTTGGTAAATAGTAAATTAAAAGGAAAGAAATTAATTTAAGATTTGAACAATATCCCAATAGTCAAAACATAATCCCATGAAAACACACATTTCCAAACTAAGAGGAATCAATGTGAGCGGGCATAATCTGATCAAAATGGATACTTTGCTCCAATCGAACGAAAATCTTGGGCTTTATAATGCGGAAACCTATTTACAAAGTGGAAATGTAATTTTCAAGGCCGAAATTCATCTTCTGCTGACTTGTCTGAAAAAATTAAACAAATCAATTTGGATTTTGGTTTTGACGTTCCAGTCATCGTATTGACTGCTGACAAATTGATGCAGATTATTGAGGACAATCCTTTTGCGAAAGATCCATCTAAAAATATTAGCTTTTTCCATATCACATTCTTATCCGTAAAGTCAGAAAACATGGATTACAAATCCATTTGAGATAAAAAGCAAATTACCGAAGATATACATTCTCGGGAAATGCAGTTTACCTCCCCAAAAGCTTTCACCAGGTTTATGCGAGCTTACAATGAAAGTGTAGGTAAGGCAGACATGTTTAATGAAACACCACAGTCAAAAGAAGATGTTATAAATTTATAGGGTTACCCCTTTAAGTCGCATTGTATTTAATTGACTTATAAGTGGTTGGCGTGTGAGCGATCATTCTGTTTAACAGCTTTTCGAGAATTGTAGTTCTGAAATTTAAGCGATTGAACCTATAGAAATATTCTTGAATGTACTGATTTATATAGCTTTCATGGCAATATGAGTGTACTCCTCTTAACCAATTTTTGAAATTTCTGATTTGAATATGTCGCATCTTAAAATTCTGCCCTTTATCGGATAATTTTTGTTCTAAATGAGGATATGTCTTTTTCAGTTGAGCGCACCCTGTCCAACCATCAGTTGTGATTTTCGCCTCCTTATCAATATGAACATCAAAAATAGTTTTTAGCGATTTTGCGGTGTAATCATCAATTACTTTTGCATAACCTCGACCTGGTTTTCCGTTGCGATATTCTAATGCAATTACGATTCTTATTTTCTTCTCAGACTTACTTCTTCCTTGCTCTCCTTTTTGAGGGGTTCCAATTTCAAATTCAGCAACATGTACTTCATCTTCAAGAGGAAATTGTTCGCTACTTTTCATCGCTTCCTGCACTTTTCGACGAAACAACCACGCCGTAGTTTGCTTAACACCAAAGTGTTCCGCTAACCAAATACTATTTGCGCCTTTCTTACTCGTAGCAATGTCATAAGCCATTTCAAAACCATTTTCGATGCCAAATTTGATTTTGTGAAACAAAGTATGAGAGGTTGGTGACTCGTCATATCCACAACGAGAACAACGTCTATTGTACTTCTTTTTTCCAGCGTTAAATCGTTCGTTTTTACATTTTCTACATTTATATTTTTCGCCCCATTTTGTCGCTGCTA
>Ga0209284_10000455_pt1 | contig 66849 bp, 67 predicted proteins | sample FRY03_FD_187211 | JGI IMG/M metagenome (GOLD analysis project Ga0209284, IMG submission 187211) | Freshwater microbial communities from Lake Fryxell liftoff mats and glacier meltwater in Antarctica - FRY-03 (SPAdes) (version 2) | ecosystem: Environmental > Aquatic > Freshwater > Ice > Glacier...
TAGCCGGTGACTCCTTTGACGCTCTTGTGGCCGACCTTCAGGATTTCTCCACTGGCGAGCACCACGGTCAGCTCGAGTACCGACTCTCGGGTCACCCCGTACTTCATGCACAACAAGCCACCGGCGTTCGTGGCGATGTTGCCCCCCACCGTTGACCACTTGCGACTGGCGGGATCAGGAGTGAACCACAATCCCTGTTTCTTGGCTGCTTCGTTCAGGTCGTGATTGATCACCCCCGCTTGCACCACAGCCCATCGATCACTGGCAGAAATTTCCAGGATGGCGTTCATTTTTGCGAGCGAGAGGACGATTTCGCCGGGGCCGCCAATGGCGCCCCCGGCAAGGCCACTCCCGGCGCCTCGCGTGACCAGGGGCATCTGGTGCTGGGAGGCAATGGTAACCACCTTCACCACATCCTCGATGGAGAGTGCCTCGACCACACACACAGGGGGTCCCGCGCTGGTGTGCCCAGATTTATCGGCCATTAGGGCACGGAGTTGTTCCGGTTCCAGAACCACTGCGTGGGGCAATTCCTGTAAGAGCTGCTCGAGAACAAGAGACTGCTTCGATGTGGGATCGCTCATGAGGGTGTCCTGATCACTGGGTGTTCACCCAAGCTTAGAAGGCGGAGCGGTGGATAGGCAGGGAAGGCTGTCCTCAGCGTTCCCGTGGGTGGGTGAGACCCTCGCGGAGGCCTGGTGAATTGGTGGTGAGGGTGCCGACTCTGCTCAAGGACTCTTCTGAGTTCTCGAGGTGGTCTTGCTTGTCCACAATGACCCGTGGGGTAGCGGGGGAATCATGTGCCGGTGGCACTTCCTTCGAGGGGGGCTTTCTCGCCGGATATCCCGGCATGAAACCCACCCCACAGCGTGTGCTTGCACAACGCAATCACCCGCCTTACGATGACAATATGGCTCCCAACATTCTCATTCGCTCTGTCCCTGGAGATGTTCACCAGACTCTCACCCGGCGTGCCAGCGACGCTGGCCAATCACTGCAGGAGTATCTGCTCGAGATGCTGAGAGAGGTCACCTCGCGCCCGACGATGCAAGAGATCGTGTCGTGGCCGGAGAGAGAGGGACCAGGGTCCAGGAGCCTGGGAGCGACCACCCAAGAAATCGTCGAGGAAATTCGTGCCCAAAGGCAGCGGTGAGCGCTGGCATTGTCCTTGACGCATCAGTTGTTGTCGAAGGATTGGCGGGCGAAGGACGTGCCACCGTGTGGGCAAGAGAAATGATGGCAACGCCGGGGCCGCTGGCGCCGGAACTGCTGTATATGGAGGTTGCCCAATCCTTGAAGCGCCACGAGACCTTGGGGAAAGGTCTCGAGCAAGCCTTCCAGGATGTGGTGCGTTTGCCGGTCACCCATATTTCTTTTCTCGACGTAGCCTCGGTGGTGTGGGAATTGCGCCATAACTTTTCCCTGTACGACGCGTGGTACGTCGCGATTGCGTTGACTCACCAGGCGCCTTTGGCCACCTCAGATCGGAAAATGGCCTCATCTGCCGCCGCATATTGCACGGTGCTGGTGGGGCCCGAATAAGACAGCTGGGGGACGCGGTGGACTGAAGGTTTTCCACAGCGCGGGAAGCTCATCACTTCAGTGCGCTTGCCCGTTTTCCCGCCTCTTATCCGGGTGTGATTCCGTTGCACCTTTCTCTCGGCGAAGCCCGTGATCACGTGCATCGGCTAGCGTGGACTGATTACCTGATTCTGTCCGGGAGTGAAGATGAAAACCAAAGTTGTTGCCTCTGCCGCTGAGGCCCTGGCCGAGCGGGTGAAGGATGGCATGACCATCGCGGTGGGGGGTTTTGGCCTCTCCGGGATACCCACAAACCTTATTCAGGCCCTGCGCGATTCCGGTGCGAGTGACTTGACCATCGTCTCCAACAACATGGGGGTCGATGGCAAAGGGTTGGGGCTTGTCCTAGAAAACAAACAGGTCACCCGGGTCTTGGCTTCCTACGTGGGCGAAAACAAGCTCTTTGCCGAACAGTTCCTCGATGGGTCTCTGGAAGTCGAATTTGTTCCCCAGGGGACGCTTGCAGAGCGGCTCCGCGCCGGCGGCGCAGGAATCCCCGCCTTTTATACGCCCACCGGCGTGGGCACGCCGGTGGCAGAAGGCAAAGAAGTCCAGGTTTTTGATGGCGTCACGGCCATTCTTGAGCGAGGAATCACGGCTGACATTTCTTTGGTTCGGGCGTATCAGGCAGATCGGGAGGGAAATCTGACGTATCGGCTGACTGCGAGGAATTTCAATCCCTTGGTTGCTGCCGCTGGCCGCTTCACGCTCGCCGAAGCAGAGTCGGTGGTTGATGATTATCTGGCGCCAGACGCGGTAATGACACCTGGAATCTATGTCCAGGCCGTCGTGGTCGTCGACGATTCGGTGAAACACATTGAACAACGCACCACACGTGGTGAAAGGAATGCAGCAGATGTGGACTAGAGACGAAATGGCAGCCATCGCGGCAAGCGAGCTTGAGGATGGCCAATATGTGAACCTCGGCATTGGGATCCCCACCCTTGTTGCTAATCATCTCCCCGCAGGTGTCGACGTCACCTTGCAGTCTGAAAACGGAATCTTAGGCATGGGTCCTTTCCCTTTTGATGGGGAAGAGGATGCCGACCTCATCAACGCGGGCAAGCAAACGGTCACGTTGCTTCCCGGCGCCAGTATTTTTGACTCCGCCACCTCCTTTGGCATGATCCGCGGCGGGCATGTTCAGGTTGCGATTCTGGGTGCGCTGGAGGTTTCCGAACACGGTGATCTCGCTAACTGGACTATCCCCGGAAAAATGGTCAAGGGAATGGGGGGTGCTATGGATCTCGTCGCCGGGACACCCCGCGTCATCGTGTTGACCGATCATGTCTCTAAAGACGGCTCGCCCAAGATTGTGAAGCACTGCAGCCTGCCCTTGACCGGGGTGGGCGTTGTTTCCCGGATCATCTCTGACCAGGCCGTGTTCGATATCGATGATGAGGGACTGGTCTTAGTCAGGAGTGCGCCAGGAGTGGACCTCGATTCGTTGCACGCCTCGACCGGAGCGCCGTTTCGCGTGGCACCCTCTTTCCAGAGTGCAGAGCCTGCAGCATCATGAGCATCATTGTTGGATACCGCCGAACCCCCTATGGCCGTCTTCTGGGTGGACTTTCCACCCTCTCAGCCAGTGATCTCGGAGGTTTTGCTCTGAGTGCCGCACTCGATGCTGCCGGTGTGCCGGCTGACGACGTCGACTATGTGATTGCAGGTCAGGTGCTGCAAGCAGGGCAAGGACAAAATCCCGCCAGGCAGGCTGCCGTTGCTGCTGGTCTTCCCCTTGGCACCCCAGCAACCACCCTCAATGCGGTGTGTCTTTCGGGAATGGAAGCCATCGTTGCCGGACATCGCCTGATTGCCTCGGGGGAAGCCTCCATCGTGGCGTGTATCGGGCAAGAATCCATGTCACGTGCCCCACACGTTCTGCCCGGGTCGCGGGTGGGACAAAAATATGGCGCAATCGAAATGGTGGACACCCTCGAGCATGATGGGCTCACCGATGCGATCTTGGGTCGCTCGATGGGCAGCGTCACCGAAGAAGGAAACGCCGAGCGGTCTCTTACGCGCCAAGCCCAGGATGCCTGGGCAGCGCTCTCCCACCAGCGAGCTGCGAAATCCAGGGAGTTCTTCGCAGAAGAAATCACCCCGGTCACGATCGCTTCGCGTCGAGGCGATGTGACGGTATCCGAGGATGAGGGAATTAGAGCCGATTCTGATGAGGCGAGCATGGCCGCCTTGCGCCCTGCCTTTTCACCTGAGGGAACAATCACAGCGGGCAATGCGTCGCCCATTTCTGATGGGGCGGCTGCGGTGGTGTTGATGAGCGAGGCAGAAGCTCAGAGGCGCGGGATCACCGGGTTAGCACGGATTATCGGGCATGCACTGGTGGGCGGTCCAGATACCCAACTCCACTCGCAGCCTTCCGTGGCAATACTCCGGGCGCTCGAGCAATCAGGGCGAGAGGTGACGAAGCTTGCACTGGTGGAAATAAACGAAGCCTTCGCTGCCGTCGCGTTGCAGTCGATGGCGGACCTAGGGGTTTCGGAAGACGCCGTAAACATCCACGGCGGCGCTATCGCCCTGGGTCACCCTATTGGCAGCTCTGGCGCCCGCATTGTCGGCACGCTTTCGAGGATGCTGTCGGAGCAGAAAACGGGCACCCTGGGTGCAGCAGGAATTTGTGGCGGTGGCGGGCAAGGATCTGCAGTGATCCTTGAAGCTCTCTAGCTTTTTGGTGGGTTGCTTGCCTTTTTAGCTCCAAATAACCCACGGTTGCGCAGACGACCAATCGAGTGCCCAGCGGAGACTGAGCGGCCAACGCGCTTCGCCCCATACTTTTCCTGGTGTTTCATTCTGCGCTGTGTCCCCCGATGGGCTAATCACGTGTTAGCGCACAGGAAGCTAAATACATGTGAGGAAGCGAGGGAGGATAATTATTGTGGCACTATGCCTGAGCCGGATAAGACAACGCTTGCACAACGCAATCATCGGGATTATTCTCACAACATGAGTCCCAATATTCTGATCCGTGATGTTCACCCCGATGTTCACTCGGTTCTCACTGATCGCGCAGCCGCTGCTGGCCAATCTCTTCAGGAGTATCTTCTTGGGTTAGTCACCGATTCGGCCCGGCGCCCTACTTTAGAAGAGATCCTTGCTCGGTCCGAGGAAGAGATGCCCGAACTCCCCGCAGTTACCTCCGAAGACATCGTGGGGTGGATTCGGGAAGGTCGAGAAGAACGCAACCGCCGTTAATGGATGTGATTGTTGACGCATCTGTGGCGGTCGAGGCGTTGAGTGGGGCATCCGGCTTGGCCAGGAGGTGCCAAAGGATTCTTGCCGAGAACTGTTTTGTGCCAGAGCTTATTTATTCAGAGGTCGCGCAAACGCTCCGGCGGCTAGAACGGGCCTGGGATCAGCCGCAGGAGAAGAACGTCCAGCGGGTAATGGCGCTGCCTTGGACTGCGGTTAGCTTTCGGCATTTCGGTGATCGAGTGTGGGCGCTTCGACACGATGTATCGCTCTATGACGCGACGTATGTGGCGCTCTCGCAAGCTCTTGATGCCCCGTTAGCGACCACCGATCAAAAACTGGCAAGCGTCGCCAGGCGCTATTGCGACGTGATGGTGCCTACGGTTTCGTAACGCCCAAAATCAGTTCGGGTGAATCCCGCCGGCACCTGTCGAAGCGTGACCCTGATTTAGGCGATGACGTGCAGGTCATCAATCCAGAGTGCCGCCACCACTTTCTGCGCGAGGGTGGCTTCTCTCACGTGCCCACCTGATTCCCTATCGGCGCTAATGGCGTGTAAGTGAAGACCGGGAATAGTCGCTCCCGTGCTGGCATCGGGGTATCGAAAGCCCACGAGGGTGCCCGACCACGTCTCAAAGTTGAATCGGGTTTCGGCATCGATGATGTCGCCGAGGGTCTCTCCCTCGAACTCCGGCCTCCCCACTGTCCGCAGGAGCACGTCCTCGAATGCGCTCTCAATCTTCAGAGCACAGACCACCTGTTCGTGATCAACATGAGTGGCCTCGAGGTAGCGATCAAGCTCCTGCTTGATCCCCTCGATATCAAGACCCTGCTCGAGGGGGAGATAGTGGGCAATGCCGCCGTGGGCGGCAATCCCAAAGGCAATGGTGTCCTCAGGCGCTGCGATCCGGGGCGTTCCATCTTCGGGGACGAACCAGGTTTCGCCAGAGACACTGATGACTTCGCCTTCGATGTCGTGCATGACGCCGAGTCCCAGGATGCTCCGGGAAAATTCGGCCTCGATGGTCGTCGTCCCTGAGAAGTCCCCAGCGAACAGGGAAGAAGCTTCCCGGGCCTGGTCCACGTGACCATGGCTGAATCTGCCCAATCGACTCGACCGTAGCGAGCGCAAAACATCATCAAACATTCCCACCAGCATAGGAGGGCGCTGCGGACAGAGCGCTCCAAGCTAGTGTGGCCTGGGCGGAGGACAAAGGGGCGCCGATAACCCAGGAATCTCTGCCAAGAAACGCAAAGTAACAAAAATAGTGTGACTTTTTGTGACAATATGGGAGTTGGCCTGTTTCTGAGAAAAGGATTACGCAATGTGGTTAGACGACATGTTTGGTGTGAAGAAACCCGTCATCGCGATGCTGCACTTAATGGCGCTTCCGGGTGACCCGGGCTATGACGCGGCGGGCGGCATGGCTGCCATTCTCGAGCGGGCTGGCCGGGAACTGAAAGCGTTGCAATCCGGTGGTGTCGATGCCGTGATGTTTTCTAACGAATTTAGTCTTCCCTACCTGACGAAGACGGAGCCGATTACTTCCATTGCGATGGCTCGGGTCATCGGAGAGCTTCAGTCCGACATTTCTGTGCCTTTTGGGGTGAACGTTTTGTGGGATGGAATGGCGTCTATCGAATTGGCCACCGCAACCGGGGCATCGTTTGTGAGAGAGATCTTTACTGGCGTCTACGCCAGCGATTTTGGTCTGTGGGATACCAACGTGGGCCAGGCTGCCAGGCACCGCGCCCGGTTGGGCGCCCAGGACGTCAAGCTCCTTTTCAACATTGTTCCCGAGTCTGCGACCTACCTCGCTAAGCGCGACATTGTGGATCTGACGAAAACCACAGTTTTCGCCACGTTACCCGATGGCTTGTGTGTTTCCGGTCTGACCGCAGGGGCGGCCACGGACACCCAAATCTTGACCCAAGTGAAGGGGGCTGCAGGCGAGGTGCCAGTGTTCGTTAACACCGGTATGAAGGCCCACAATGCGCAAGAGCAGCTCACGGTTGCCGATGGTGCCGTAACGGGGACCTATTTCAAAAAAGATGGTCTCTTTGCCAACGAAGTGGTCGAGTCTCGCGTGGAAGAACTTATGGCCGAAGTGAAGGCCCTTCGTTCCTAGAGTGTCGGTGGTCTTCTTCATAGTGGGCTCAGCGATACCCTAGAAATCAGTGATCTTGCCGAACAAGGAGGTTGTGGTGGTGAGCCCAACGAACAAAGTCGTGGTGGCAATTGCCGCCTCTGCCGAGGGGCAAGCTCAAGCGCTCGCATCTCGCCTACACGAGGTCGCTACAGCCTCCTGGGCAGAGGAGGGAGTACTTAGCTACGCCGTTCACACGCTTCCAGAAACGCCAGGATCGTTCATGATGGTTGAGGTGTATGCCTCCGATGCTGCTTTTGAAGCTCACCTCGCGACCGAGCACGTGGTCGCGTTTATTGCAGACCTTCCCACGCTGGTCGAGGGAGACCTCGCGGTGTTTCAAGGGATACCTGCGGAATTCTCCTCACCGCCGAAAGGAATGGTCTAGCCATGGCTGTTGAATCAATCACAAACAGAATCGGGTATCACCTTCCTGAATGGACGTTGGACGATTTCTCCGGTGCTTCCTTCCAGGTTAAAGAGTCGGGCCACCCAGCCACCCTTATCGCCTTTGTCTGTAACCACTGCCCCTACGTCCAACACATCGAGACAGCCTTTGGCGAGATGGTGTCCTCTTTTGCCGCTCAAGGATTGCGGACTGTCGCCGTGATGAGTAACGACACTGGTTCCTATCCGGAGGATGGAATCGAAGGAATGAAGGCCCAGGCCTCTCGGGCAGGGTGGGACTTTCCTTACCTGATTGATGCGAATCAGGAGTTTGCACTCGAACTGGGAGCCGTGTGCACCCCAGACTTTTTTCTCTTTGGTTCCAATTTGAATGTGACGTATCGGGGCGCATTTGACGCCGCGTCTCCTAAAAACGGGAATCCTGTGACGGGAGAGCTTTTGGGCGCGGCTATTGAGCTCACTCTCGCGGGAAACGCAGTCCCTTTGCCTCACCGCCCCGCGATGGGCTGTGGGATCAAGTGGCATGAGGGTAAAGAGCCAGAGCCCGCATAATGGTCGACATCTCCACCGATCGTAGAAAACTGCTTGCTAGCGAACGCAAGCAGAAGATTTTGGAATGGGTTGCCGCTGAAGAAGCGATTGATTTTGCCAGTTTGGCGCGGCTCTTGGACGTTTCGGTGATGACGGTTCGGAGGGATGTGGGAAACCTCGTCGATCAGGGCTATATGACCCTGACGCGAGGCGGGGCATCCGCGCACCTCTCCCGGTCTCTGGACATCCTTGTTAACCCCCGCGCCAACGATTCCAGCGTCGCAAAAGCCCGTATCGGTGAATATGCAGCGCGGAATATGACACCGGGCAATGTGATTTTTGTTGGCACGGGTTCCACCACGGCACAATTCATTCAATTTCTCAACCCTGATCAAGACCTCACCGTGATCACACCCTCGCTGCCACACGCTTCCTTTCTCGCCTCTCGTGGCGTGCGGGTAATCAGCACTGGCGGCTTGGTGGCGACCGAGGACTTGGCTCAGAGCGGCGACATCGCTAGGTCAGTAATTTCCCGGTATTACGCCGATATGGCGGTTGTTGGGGCCAACGGTATTGCCCTGAAGACCGGGCTCACCGAGGTCGATGTGGAGATTGCCGAGCTCAATCGACACATGATTGAGCAGGCGGCCGAAACCTGGGTCCTTGCCGACTTGTCCAAGGCAGGAATCAAGAGCCCTTTCCAGGCCGCGACCCTGGGCGACATTGATTCCATTGTCACCACCCACGACGGGCTTGATTTGTATGAGCACGAGGTCGACGGGGTGTGCACCGTCATCAGCACACCACTTTCCACATTCACCTTTTCCCCGGATGCCTAAATAACATTTATTAACATTTTTAGTGTAATATTTTGTTCTAAAGGGCGGATTCGTTCATCATTGCGACCGCCCCTTTGTCTGGTAAATCGAGCAGTTCAGCATGATGTAGGGCTATCAGGAGGATGACATGACCACCATCGCATATTTGGGTATGGGCACCATGGGCAGCGGGATGGCCGCTAACCTGGCTCGGGCGGGCCACGAAGTCAGAGCGTGGAACCGATCGGCAAAGTCAAATCCGGTTGTCGAAGCCGCCGGACTTCTCGTAACCACCGACATTGACGCAGCGTTGGCTGGCGCCGAGGTTGTGATGTATTGCCTCTCCGATGATGCTGCTGTTGAGGATCTGGTCTTTGGCGCACAGAGCCTTCTCACCAAGGTTCCCGCGGGGGCCGTGGTGGTCGATATGTCCACTATTGAACCGGCTACGAGCGAGAAAGAACGCGTAGCTTTCGAAGCGCAGGGAAATGCATTCCTGGACGCACCTGTGTTTGGTACCAAGGGCGAAGCCGAAGGCGGTGGATTGTGGATTGTGGTCGGGGGAAACAAGGCGGACTTTGATCGCGTTCATCCTCTGTTGGATGTCATCAGTGACACCGTTCACTACATGGGCGAGGGCGGCAACGGGACAGCGATGAAGTTGGTCGGAAACCTCCTCGTTGCCTCGCAGCTTCAGGCTCTCGGCGAAGCACTCACCCTTGCCAAAAAAGCGGGCCTCGACTTGGCAGACGTTCAAGAAGTCCTGGACGTCGCGGACTTTAGGACCCCGATTTATCACGGGGTAGGACGCGGCGCTCAAGCCGGTGACTACACCGTGAACTTCGCACTGAATCTCATGCTGAAAGACGCCAAACTCATTCAGGCTTTTGCCCACCGTATGGGAACCCCCGTTCCCACGGCTGCCATCGCGCAGAAATATATTGAAGAATCCATCAAGGATGGCAACGGCGAACTCAATGCTTCCGCGTTGATCTTGGCCATTGCGAAAGAAGGCGGCGTGAATCTTGCTCAGTAGCAGTGCCCAAAAAATGTTTGATCAAGAATCGGGTCGGTGCATCAATATTGCGATGGACCTGGGCATCTTTGGAGCGCGCGCCTTCTCCAACGGGATTGAGAACCTTCCCGAGGCTTTTTCTACGATTGCTGGCGCCGGACCCGATGTTATCCAAGTGAATCCCGGGGGATTGAGAACCCTGGTTGATGCGGGTTTATCGGATTCGGTCACCGTGGCATTGCGTCTTGACGTGACAAATGTGTATGAAGCCCGGGTGGTAGAGAAAGCGTGGGACACAGCACACGCCAACACTCTGGAAGACGCGCTGCACGAGAGCGTCGGGTGCGTGGTGTTGAACCTGCTCGAGCTTGATGGGAACTCAGCCCTTCAAGAGCAGTGTGTATCGAATATCCAAGAAATCGGAGCTCTTGCCAGGTCTCGTGGGATTTCCATGATGGTTGAACCGTTGGTCATGTCAACCAACCTCGAGGGCGGTATTTCATCGGTAGGGAATCCGGAAAAAATCGCGACTCTCGTTCGCCAGGCGGTGGAATTGGGAGCAGACATCATCAAAGTGGATCCCTGTGAGCCCATGGAGCGTTTTGCTGAAATTGTGGAAATTGCCCACCCGATTCCCGTCTTGGTCCGCGGAGGCGGGAAGGTGACGACGAGGGAGCTCCTAGAGCGAACCAAAACCGCGATTGAGGTGGGAGCCAGCGGCGTCGTGTACGGGCGGAACGTAGTCCAGCACCCTCACCCGGCAACCTTGATCGCCGCGCTTCGCGCAATTGTGCACCACAACGCTTCCGTTGAGGACGCCATGGCATTAGTGAAGGAATAGAAATGAAGACCATGAAGGCTGCGGTTATTACAGAAGTTGGCGCGGTAGAGATTCAGGACATTCCCCTTCCGGAACTAGGACCTCGAGAAGTCATGATCAAAATTGGTGCTGCGTCAATTTGTTCGTGGGAACAGCGAACGTTCATCGGGAAGCAAAAGCCGGGTCTACCGTTTTTTGGCGGACACGAGAATGCTGGCGAGGTCGTTGCCGTTGCTGACGGAGTCACGCGAGTAAAAGTCGGCGACCGGGTGACTTTGGGTCCAACACAGTGTGGAGCGTGCCGAGCGTGCCTGCGGGGCGAAGACAAGGGGTGCCCCGAGCACTTCCAGTACTTCTCCCTCAAAGGTGGCGACCTTGGCCCTGGAGGGTTCTCTGAATATAAAGTCCATCGTGAGGACGGGTGTTTCCCGGTCGGCGATGCACCCTACGAACTGGCCTGTCTAGCTGAGCCACTCTCGTGTGCCGTCCACGCAGTCCGTCTCATGGGTATGAAAAAAGGCGACACCGCCGTGGTGTTTGGCGCTGGACCGATGGGCCTCTTGAATGCACTGGTTCTTCATCACACGGGCGTCGACGTGTTGCTGGTCGATATGGACGAGGCGAGACTCGCCATCGCTCGCGACAATGGAATCGCCAATACGCTCCTCAGCACCGGGGATGCTGTTGCCGAAATATTGGCTCGATATCCCGGTGGTGTTGATGGTGTGATCACGGCAATTGGTGCTAAAGCCGTGAATGAACAAGGCCTTAAAATTCTTCAACCACGTGGCACCCTGTGCCTTTTTGCCTCGGCCCACCCCGTGGAGCCTTTCGAGGTCGACCCGAACTGGGTCCACAACACGGAAGTGCGGATTATTGGTGCTGTCAGCGCTGATATTCAAGACCACGAACGGGCCACGCAGATGATTGCACACGGTGAGATTGATCTCACTCCGATTATGGAGAAGACTTTTCCGCTCGACCAGGCTCAAGCTGCTTTTGAATACTTGAGCGCTAAGCCTTCCTATCGAGTGGCGTTGATTCCTTAGTAACCGAGCTCGTGGAGTTTGTGCATCTGGTCTTTGGTTGCCTGGTAAAGCGCGGTGTACGCCTCGTGGAGCGGGGCATAGGTGTCGGCGAGGTCGTCATTGGGTGTGATCACAGAACCCGTTCCTTGCCACTCTCTGATGGCTTCAGGTCCACTCACCCAACCCAGCGCTAAGGCAGCAAGGAAAGCATCCCCATAGGACGCGCCTACGGTCAGTGGTGCCACCTGCTGGGGGACGCCGCTGATGTCACTTACCCCTTGAAGCCACACGGAATTCTTCGTGCCACCTCCCACTGCTTGAATCGTGTGCGGTGGCGCCCCAATGTCGGTGAACATGTCCACGTGTTGCTTGATGCCGTGGCCCATACCCTCGAGGGTGGCCCGAAATAAATCGCCGCGGGTATGGGTCAAACTCAGCCCAAAAATCATCCCCTTGGCTCGTGGATCGTTGATGGGGGTCCGCTCGCCCGAGAAATAGGGCAACACGATAACGCCGGCAGCGCCTGGTGAGGACTCTCCTGCCTCACGGGCGAGGACGGCATAGGCGGGTTCCCCACCGGCTTCTTCTGCTGCGACGAGCTCTGCGGCGAAGGAATCTCTAAACCACCGTGTCAACGCCCCGGAAGTGGCCATTCCGGCTAGGAGACACCAGGTTCCGGGGAACAGGTACGGGGCCACCCAGAGGCGTTTGTCTCTAGCCTGGTCGTTATCGGTGACCTGAATGATGAAGATCGTTGACCCGTACATCAGCATCATTTCGCCAGGCTGGGTGACGCCCACACTGAGCGACTCGGCTCCAGCATCAATGGTGCCAACCGTGACGGGAGTTCCCTCTACGAGTCCGGTTTCCTTCGCCGCCCAGGCCGTCACGTGACCGGCGATTTCGTGACTCCAGGCAAGTTCGGGAAGCCTTGAGGTCTCAACGATGCCGTCGTTGAGCTCTTCGTTCCATTCTTTTTTCCATGGGTCATAAGAGGGGTGGTGAGAACCAGCGGAAAAGTGGTCCACCACGACCCGTCCGGTCAGTCGGGCAACAATAAAGGTGGTGGCATCCACGAACCACCGCGCTTTTTCATAAACCTCTGGCTCATTTTTCTTGATCCACAAGATTTTGGGAGCAGTGGCTTGAGAAGACAGAGCATTTCCGCAGGCATTAAAGATGTAGTCCTCACCAAAGCGTTCATTCATTTCTGCGATTTCATCCACTGCCCGGGTGTCAACGCCGTACAAGATTCCGTTGCGCAGGGGTTGGAAGTTTTCGTCCATCGGCAACACGTCAGGTCCGATAGCGCTGACCCCCAGACCCTTGATATCGCTAGGGGATACCCCTTCCGTGGCGAGGAGTGCTGTGCTCACTGCTGCAACATCACCCCACCAGGTTGATTCTGCATCGTGTTCTGCCCACCCTGCGCGAGGGAAGATGATGGTGTGGGCCTTTACCTCGGTGGCAATTACTCTGCCCTCTGGAGTCACCAGGACACCCTTGGTTTCGTATGTTCCTACATCAATACCCATTACTAGGTCTTGGGACATGATCTACCTCCGTATTTAGGGTGTGATTTCTCTTTCTAACGACTGGGGAAAATTTGACACAACCTGGGTAATCAGTTGCGAGAGGCCTTCTAGGTCGTCCAGGGAACAGACCTCAGTGCCGGTGTGGGTGTACCGGGTGGGCCAACTCAGGTCAATCACCGGCGTTCCGCCATTGACCAACTGGACGTAAGAAGCATCGGTCAAGAGCCCCACCGTAGCGTGACGCTGCAGGTTGAGCCCGGCTGTTGCTGCCGAGGCTTCTGTGTGGGCGACGAGGCCAGGGTGAGGAATAACCCCGTTGAGTGTTCCTCGCCCGTGGAAGCTATACAGACCCATCACCGGTCCAGCCCCCACTCTGACGCCGTTAGGGGTTCCCATCTCGGGCGTATCGCCGGCAGCAACTAAGTCCAGCGAAATGGCTGCTGAGGGCTTGAGAGTTTCCGCGGCGAGCATCGCCCCCCGCAGGTTGAATTCTTCTTGCACGCTTGCCACCAAGACGACATTGACGGGGGCCGGATTGTTCGACAGGTGCTCTGCCAGGCCCATCAGGACGGCACAGCCGCCCCGGTCGTCCAGGCTGGTGGCCGTGACTCGGTTGTTAGCGAGGTGTTGGAACCGTGGCTCATAGGCGACGTGGTCGCCCACCTTAATCCCAAGATGGGAGACATCCTCTGCGGAGCTCGCTCCCACGTCAATGTAAGCCTTGTCGATCGTGGGTACCTGGTACTTCATGGATTCAGGGGTGAGGTGGTGAGGCGGGGTACCCATCACGCCAGCGACAGAAGCACCACTGGATGCGCGAATCGCAACAACACTGCCGGGCAACACTCTTTCGGGAAGTCCACCTAAGCGCACGACCCGAATGAATCCGTCATCTTCGATCTTGGTGATCACCATGCCCAACTGGTCGGTGTGGGCGAAGACCATGACGGTGTGATCCGATGGAGCGGAGGAAGGAAAGTGAGCCATCACGTTTCCGAAAGAATCAACATCGACCTGCTGGGAAAAAGCGGCAAAATCTTCACGCATGTGCGCGATCATCGGGTCTTCCCGGCCTGAGGTCGCGATGGTCAGGCAATACTTTTCCAGGCGCTCGACCAGAGTCATGATTCTTTAGGTGCCTTTTTTATTTTGGCAGCCATCCGGCGCTTATCCACATAAACGTTGAGGACCATGACCGCAACGAGGACGAACCCCTGGGCGAGCTGATAGAAGAACTGGCTGAAACGCAGGGCGTTGAAGCCAGAGGCAACCATTTGCAGCACCGCTGTTGCCAAGATGACTCCGGTCACGGTGCCAAAGCCACCGTAGGGGTTGACTCCACCGAGGACGACGATGACGATAGCCAGCAGGACGTAGGAGCTGCCGTAGTCAGGGTTGGCGCTTGCTGAACGTGAGGCAATAATCAGTCCGGCCAGCGCAGAGAGCCCACCGGAAAGCGTGTAGGTCATGATGAGTACCTTTTTCACGCTGATTCCGCTGTAGCGGGCTGCATCCTGGTTAGCCCCCACCAAAATGGACTGCATGCCCAGCCCGGTCTTGTTGATAAAAATCGCCACTCCCGCGCCGGCCACGAGAAGAATAACCATCGGCATGGGGATGCCCCACAGGGAACTATTTCCAATGGCCACAAATTCTTCGGGAAGCCCAATGATGGACTGACCGTTCCTGACGCCCACGGCGATACCGTTGTAGAGGGTCAAGGTAGCGAGGGTCGCAAGAATCGGGGTGACCCCGATTCCGGCGATAATCAGACCGTTTGCAAGGCCCGCCACCAGTCCTACAAAAATTCCGATTGCCAGGGTGATCACAATCCAGACGTAGACGTTTCCGCCGCCTTCTGTGACCTGGGTTACCAGAAGGTATGCCGTGGAGAGGGCTGCGAGATTAGACATGGACACCACCGACAGGTCGATACCTGCCGTTAACATGGCGAGCATCACTCCCAGGGCGAGAAGTGCAATCTCGGGAATCTGGAATGCCATGGAGACAAAGTTCCTGCTGGTCAAGAACAGTTCTGGGACCAGAATGCTGAAGGTCGCGAAAACTATCACCGCGACGATGACCAACTGGGTGAGTTTGCGGTCGCTCAGCAGGTTTTTCACCATGTTCTGCGTGATGTCTTTCATTCGGAATCCTCCTCAGCCACAGTGACGGTTTGTTTGAGGCGCCGTTTGTCCGCGATCGCCTGTGCAATAACACCGATGAGAAGCATGAGCCCCACAGCGGCCCGCTGCCATGATCCTGGGACGCCGAGAAGGATGAGGTTGTCTTTGATGAGGTTGATCAGTAGCACTCCGAGAATGGTCCCGGTGACCGTTCCATATCCGCCCATGATGCTGGCGCCACCGAGCACCACGGCAGCGATGATCTCGAGTTCAGTTCCCGCAAGATCGTATGGGTCGGCCTTGCGCTGAAGCGAAATATAGAGGATCCCTGCAACGCCGGAGAGCGCGCCGACCAGCATGTAGATACGGGCTTTGGTCCAGCGCACGTTCATTCCCATGCGCCTGGCTGATTCTTCATTGCCGCCGATGGCAAAAATTGTGCGGCCAAACATCGTCCGGCGCATCATCCATGCCAAGGCGATTGCCAGAATCAGAATCGGGATTACCAAGACGTGCAGCCGGGCTAGCGTTCCTGCGCTGGTTTCCACCGATAACAGGTCAGCAGTCGAGAACTGGTCAAGGCCAAGGGGGATGTTAGCAATGTAGACCGATCCGACGTAGCTGAGAAGGAAACCTCTGAACATCCCGGCAGTACCCAGTGTGGCGATGAGCGTGGGCAGCCCAAATCCTGCAATTAACAGAGCATTCACGCTTCCCAAGATGGCCCCAACGATCGCAGCGAGAACCAAGGGAATGATCAGGCTGTAGGTGTCAAGCTCAAACCGCAACATGATGACAACCGTTGTGTATCCGGCAAAAATTCCCACAATCGGGAAGGAGATATCGATTCCCCCGCTGACGAGGACAATCAGGAGACCCAGGGCAAAAAGTATCTCAATGAGCGAGCTTCGAAGCAGGTCAAAAGGTGTGGCAATACTGAAGAACACCGAGTTGTTGAGCCCAATTACAAGGGAGAGCACAACAATCGCTGCAATCAGAAAAAGTTCGTTGGGGGATCCGAAGAGCTGGAGCCCTTTGCGTTTAGAGACCGGGGTGATGTAACTCACGCTGCCAACTCCTTATATAGGGATGCCTCTTGAATCTCGGCACCATCAAATTCGGCCCCTGTCTCACCCTGGTGGATGATGAGCACTCGGTTCGCAATTTGGACAATTTCTGGAATGTCGTCGGAAACAATCACCACAGCCATGCCATCGAGCGCCTTTTGGCGAATAATCTCCAAAATGTCGCGCTTTGAGCCAATATCGACGCCGACTGTGGGGCCGTTCAGGATTAAGACTGATGGGGTCATGGCCAACCACTTCGCCAAGACCACTCTTTGCTGGTTTCCTCCGGAAAGCGACGTGGCAGGGTTTTGAGGATTGGTGGTCTTGATTTTGAGATCGGCAATCCACGCTGTGACGGTCTCGCGAATGCTCTTGCCCCTCACGAACCCCAGAGGACCAACAAATCGCTCGATAGCCGCAGCCAGAACGTTCTTCAGGATCGGCTGGTGGAGAAATAGCCCCTGAGTGAGGCGATCTTGGGGAACGTAACCGATCCCTGCTGCAACAGCGGATCGGGGCCCCTTCAGTGTGATGGGGGTTCCATTGACTGACACAGTCCCTGATTCGATGGATGTCATGCCGAATAATGCCTCAGCGATTTCGCTCCGACCGGAGCCCAAGAGCCCCGTAATTCCCACAACCTCGCCAGCTTTAACGGAGAAGGAAATATCCCGGAAGCGACCCGGGGAGCTGATGGAATCAACCTGCAACACGGTGGGGGCGTTGGCTGGAACCTCGGGGGCAAGGCGTACTTCGTTGACTTCTTGACCTGTCATTGCCAGCGCGATGGATTTACGGTCGAAGTCTTTGATGTCACCCTCTGCCGTAACAGAGCCATTGCGCAGAATCGTGATGCGCTGCGCAATTTCCTGAACTTCGTCCAACTTGTGGCTCACAAAAACCGTGGCGACACCGCGATCGCGGAGCCCGTTGACAATGCCAAACAAGTGGTCAATTTCTTTTCTGGTCAGCGCGGTCGTGGCCTCGTCCATGAAAAGAATCTTGACTCCCTGATTCAACGCCCGCGCAATAGCAACGAGCTGTTTAGAGGAAACAGGGATGGACTGCACGGTGGCGTCTAGATCGATATCCACGCCCATGCGCTCGAGCGCGTTCGCTGCGATCTGCCGGTTGCGCTTGGGATTAACGAATTTTCGTTTCTCCGACACGTCTGTCGAGAGGGCGATATTCTCTGCCACCGTCAGGTTGGGGATCAGGGAAAAATCTTGAAATATGACTTGAACTCCATGTGCCACAGCTTCCCTGGGGGAGAGGGAGCGAAACTTTTGGCCGTTGAGCAGGATGGATCCGGAGTCTGCGGTTTCTACGCCACTCATAATTTTGATGAGGGTGGATTTTCCGGACCCATTTTCACCGGCAAGACAGTGGATGTCGCCTGGTTCGATGGAGAAGCTGACATCGGAGAGCGCTATCGCCCCGCCAAAAGCCTTTGAAATGTTCTCGGTTCCAAACACGCTTCTACTCCTTTGTAGGTCCTGGTTGACGAGATGGGGCGCCATCTCTGGCGCCCCATCCGTGGTACTACAGCTTCGCCTGGCCTAGACCAAGGCTAAACCCAATCTTTAGAAGGGGTAATCCGCTGCGTTGTCCTTGTCAACAATGACCCACGCGCTGCCATACCAGGTGGTAGGAACGTCGGGGCTCTGCTGAACGCTGGTGTAACCGTCAAGACCGAGGTCCATTCCGGAGCTGAGTTCTTCGCCATTGACGAGTTTCTCAGCGATCTTCATCATGGCCTGACCAGCGAGTGCTGGGTCCCAGAAGAAGATCTTGTCGATTGCACCGGTGTCGAGGAACTTGCCGGCGATCGAAGGGATGGAAGTTCCCATGACACACACGGAGTCATTGAGTCCCAGTTCTTCGATGGCGCGACCGATTCCGGCTACGTCAACTGCGGAAGAACCCTGGATGCCCTTGAGCTCTGGGTACTTCTTCATCAGTTCCTTGGTCTGCTCGTAAGCAATGTCAGCGTCTTCCTTGGACTCGAGTGGGTCTTCCACGCGAACCACGTCAGGGTAGTCAGCTGCTGCTTTGGCAAGTGCACCCGCAACCCACTGCATGTGGCTCTCGGCGGTGACCTGACCAACGAAAGCAGCGTACTGTCCTTCGTTACCCATGCACTCGGCGAGGTTGTCCATGATGGTTTCACCGTAGGCAGTGTTATCGAATGCTTCGATGTCTGCGTCGGTGTTCTTCTGCGAAGCGGCTTCGTGGGTTACCACGACGATGCCGGCGTCACGAGCTTTCTGGAAGACACCTTCCAGGGACTCGGGTGAGTTGGGTACCACGGTGATGGCGCTAACACCCTGAGCGATGAGGTCCTCAACGAGACGGACCTGCTTCTCTGGGCTGGCGTCATCTGCGCCGGTCTGGGTTGCGTCGATTCCACTGCTGGCAGCGAAGGCAACGATGCCCTCGTCCATGCGGTCGAACCAGCCGACTCCGGTCAACTTAACGACGTTCACGAAGCGAAGGTCGCCTGCATTCGCGGTGCCTCCCGAGTCAGCGCCGGAACATCCGGCGAGAACGAGAGCAGCCGCAGCAGCAGTAGCGACTACTGCTCCAATCTTGGTCTTCTTCAAGGTTGCCTCCCTATATGGTTGATCACTTCCCAGCCCAGGTGGCCAGGTTGTTGATTAGGTGTGAAAAAGATTACACTCAATTCATCACGAAATGTTCCGTAATGTGAAAATTCGGTCACAATAATGTGACGATTTGTGAATTGACAGAGGAGTCACCATGCAAAAGATCCTTAACTCTCCCGTGGAATTCGTGCAGGAGATGCTCGAAGGCATCCTGCTGGCCCATCCCGAACAGCTGAAAGCCGTCGGTGGCGACAATCACGTTTTGGTGCGCGGGGATGCGCCGCGAACCGGCAAAGTGGCCATCGCCACCGGCGGTGGCTCCGGGCATCTCCCCCTGTTCCTTGGCTATGTCGGGAAAGGCATGCTGGATGGCGTGGCTGTAGGAGACGTTTTCCAGAGTCCCTCTTCAGACCAAATGCTCGAGGTCACCCAAGCTGTTGACGGAGGGGCTGGCGTTCTCTACCTCTATGGAAATTACGGCGGGGATGTTCTCAACTTTGATATGGCCGCCGAGCTCGCTGAGGTCGAAGGCATAAGAGTCGCCACTGTCATCGGTGCCGATGACGTGGCTTCTGCCCCCAAGGGAGAAGAATCTCGCCGACGAGGAATCGCAGGAATTTTCTTTCTCTACAAAGTTGCGGGTGCTGCAGCTGATGCGGGTTACGACCTTGATGCTGTTGTCGCAGCCACAACCAAAGCATCTGAGCAGACCCGGACGATGGGTGTTGCGCTGAGCCCGGTCACACTTCCAGCCAATGGAAAGCCGACCTTCGAGCTTCCTCCGGGGGAAATGGAAATCGGGATGGGAATTCACGGCGAGCCGGGAATTCGACGGACTGCTTTAGAAAATGCCGATTCGATCACCGTTGACCTCATTGCAAGGATCGATGAGGACCTTGAGTTAGCAGAAGGTGATGAGGTCGCCGTCCTGATGAACAGTCTCGGTTCCACCCCGCAAGAAGAGCTCTACATCATGTTTAAAAAAGTGTCAGAGATTTTTGCCTCCAAGGGAGTAAAGGTTTATCGCACATATGTCGGCGAATTTGCCACCTCATTGGAGATGGCAGGAGCCTCCATTAGTGTGATGCGCTTGGATGATGAGCTCAAGAAGTTCATCGACCACCCCGTTCACACTCCGTTCTTCGCGCAAATCTAATGAAAGAACTGGTGGCGGGTTTCGAACAGTTAGCCCGGGCGCTCGAGCGCAATGTCGATGAATTCACCCATCTCGACAGTGAAGCTGGCGATGGCGACCTGGGGTTGACTGCAGGGAAAATCGCGGGAGGGATCCGGAAGGCGTTGGAAGAGCCCGGAGATTCTGTCAAAGCCCTGGTACTTGCCGTGGGGAAAGAAGTCTCAAAAGCAGCCCCGTCAACGTTTGGCACGCTGTATGCCAGTGGATTTCTGGCCGCGGGAATGACTTTGGATGAGGGTGATGACGCGCTGAGTCAGTTCCACAAAGGACTGCAGGCCGCGTTCGACAAAATCGCTCTGCGGGGTAAATCTGAGGAAGGCCAGCGCACCTTGCTGGACGCCTTGGGGCCAGCCGCGCGGGCAGCGTGTGCAGCTAGCTCGCTGCCAGAGGCGATGGAGCAGGCCGCGATTGCGGCAGAGGCAGGGGTCTTAGCCACGAAAGAAATGGCACCCATTCATGGTCGCGCTGGTTGGATAGGCGACCGGGCTAAAGGGTTACCAGACGCTGGGGCGACGGTGATTTGGCGCTCTCTGGAGGCTTTTTCGCCGACGGCCCTATGACCGCTACTTTGCGGGACGGGGACATCGACGAGGTTTCTCGAGTCGCCCAAAGCATCCGGGCGTATGCGGCGGAATGGGCCATTCGGGCGAATGGTGGCTACCTCGCCCAAGCGTGTGGGACCGCTGAACTTCTTGCCTTGTTGCACACCCAAACCCTCAATTTAGGGAAATCAACGGCTCCGAAAAGGCCACCGCGTTTCCTCTCAACACCAAAACCCGGCGACCCAGGCGTGCGCGGGGAAGACTGGTTGGGAGAGGGACCGGACCTTCTTGTTATTTCACCGGCTCATTACGCGAGCGCCCATTACGCCACACTTGCGGCAACGGGGAAACTCGACGCGGCCGCCTTAGCGGAAGATTCCACTGATGGCGGGTTGCTCGAGATGATCGGCGCCGAGCATTCGCCCGGGATGGCCGTCACCAGTGGTTCCTTGGGTATTGCGTTGGGTGTTGCCTGCGGGCGCGCGATCGCGCGTCGCCAGCAGGGCAAACCCGGTGATATTTGGGTTCTAATCAGCGATGGCGAGTTGCAAGAAGGCTCGACCTGGGAAGCCCTACAGCTTGCTGTTGCCCAAAACTTAGGCAACCTGCGGATTGTTCTCGATCGAAACAACATGCAGGTGGATGGGAATATGGCCACCGTCATGCCCATCGGTGATGCGGGAGGGAAACTTAGGGCATTTGGCCTTGAGGTGCATGAAGAATATGCCCACGACATCCGTTCGCTGCACCAGTCCTTGGAGGACATGAAAAAGGCAGCCGGGCCCGCAGTTCTCGTGAGTAATTCTGAGCCCTGGCGGGGATTTAGCTTCTTGGAGGCGCGCTGGAAAACTAACAAGCTACATTTTGTGCGCCTGGACCCCGATGAAAAAGCACTCCTGGAGCAGGAGGTGTCGCAGATATGGCAAACCACGTAAGTAAACCTTTTTATTCCGCTTTGTTGAAGCACGGGCTAGAACACGAGGAAGTCACCGTCGTGACCAACGACCTCACCGCCAGCTGCGAAGCGGATGGCTTCCGCGATGCTTTCCCGGAGCGCTATGTTTCGGCAGGGATGGCTGAGCAAGCCTTGATTGCGTCACTCTCGGGGATGGCCACTGAAGGGCTGTATCCGATTTACACTTCTTTTGCCGTATTTTGCACGAGGCGGCCCTACGAGCAAGTGGCGCTCACGCTCGCTTACCCTGCTCGCAAGGCAACGATTGTGGGGTTTCTGCCGGGATTAATGACTCCCGGTGGGGTGACCCACCAGGCTCTGGATGACATTGGATTAATGACCGGCCTGCCGAACATGACGGTTGTGGAAGCAGCCGATGCCACAGATATGGAAACGCTGCTTGACGCGGTGTACCCAATCCAAGGCCCCACCTATGTTCGGGCGCTTCGGGGCGAGGTGCCCCGGCTGTTTGACGCACCGCTTGAGATCGGTCGCCATCGGACACTGTTCGAGGGCGAAGACGTCCTCGTCGTTGTTTCTGGCCACCTGACAGCGGCCACTCAGCGCATTGTGTCGGAGATTCGAGAAGAAAACCCTGGGGTGGGATTAGTCAATGTCTCTACGTTGAAGCCCTTTGATGATGTCGCGCTCTATGAAAAGCTCTCCCGGGCCGCAACCGTCATCACGGTAGAAAACCATTGGGTCACGAGCGGGCTGGGTCGGATCGTGGGCGAGGTAATCCTTGAGCACGGCTATTCCACCCGCCTGCTCCGAGTGGGAGTGAAGGACACCTTCACTCACGGCGGGAGCCCTAGTTATCTGGAAAATTTCTACGGACTGGGGGAGAGCGATATTCGAAACACCATTCTGGGAGCGCTGGGGAGGGAACAAGAAGGGCGCGCGGACACTCGCACGGGAGGAACGGTAGGCCTTACTGAGGGAGTTGCGGAGGGTCTTTAGCCCGCAGCAACTTGGTGAGCCCCTTGCCTGTCACACCGGCGTCGAGGCTGACTTTGTCATAACATAGTTCCAAACATGTCCCTTTGTTAGGTGCCCCGTGCGTAAAACTGAAGTACTTTTGCCCCACTCGTTATTTGCTGATTTAGACCGCGACGGCGCGATTCCGCTCTACCAACAGGTCGCCACCAAGGTAGAAACAGCTATTCGGCGGGGAACACTGCCGCCGGGTTCGCGAATTGAAAACGAAGTGTCCCTTGCAGAGCGTTTGAAACTGTCCCGTCCCACCATTCGCAGGGCCATTCAGTCGCTGGTGGATGCTGGCCTTGTGGTGAGGCGCCGCGGTGTGGGTAGCCAAGTTGTTCACGGTCAATTGACGAGAGGGTTGGAGTTGACCTCGCTGTTTGACGACATCCGACGCGGCGGCGCCAAAGCTGAGACGGTTGTCGTCAGTTTGGAGACCGCGCCTGCACAGAACCATGTTGCTCAGCAGCTCGGTGTGACACCTGGCACGCTCGTCACTGAGTTTGTCCGGATTCGTTTGGCAGACGGTATTCCCATCGCCCTGCTCCACAACTGGATTCCCCAGTCAGTGGGAACCATTAAGTCCGAAGAGCTCAAGTCAGATGGCCTCTATGAAACTCTGCGTCGCAGAGGGCTTGTCCCTCAGGTGGGAAAGCAAAAAATGAGTGCCCGCAAAGTGAACGCTCTCGAAGCGCAGCAGCTGGACATTGATACGGGTGCTGCCGTGCTCACCATGGAAAGAACCGCTTATGACTCGATGGGGCATGCTCTCGAGCACGGCGAACACATTTATCGAACCGACCTCTTCGCCCTGGAATTCACCGTTGTTAACAAGTAGTGCGGAGCGAGCGCGAGATGCGCCGCCCCGCACTACCAGCTACTAAATCCCTGGACGTTGAGCGCGAAGGCCTTCATCCATGGCTGCCCTGGCGGCATTCACGCTGGCGCGGGGTGATACTTCAGGAACCCCGACCTGCCAAAACGCGCCACCTTCGGTGAAGTCTTTCGCGCGCACCTTCGTGACAATGACGGCAGTGCGATCTGCCGCACGTGCTTTCACCAGGGCTGCAGCGAACTCGTCAAGGCTGGAAACCTCGTAAGTTTCTGCTCCCATGGCGGCTGCGTGAGCTCGGAAATCAACGCGAGCATCGGTTCCCGTGCCGGTGGTGTCAGCCAACATGTTGTTATACGAGGCTCCACCCTGACTGACCTGCAGCCGCTCGATCACGGCGTAACCCTCGTTGTCGCAGACAACGAGGATCATCTTGTGACCAGAGAGTACCGAGGCGTAGATGTCCTGGTTCATCATCATGTAGGAACCATCTCCCACCATGGAGTACACCTCGCCCTGGGGGCGTGCCATCGCAGCGCCCCAGGCGCCGGATGTTTCATATCCCATGCAGGAAAACCCGTATTCGCAGTCGAAGCTGGCGATGGCTTTGCTCATCCAGTTGATGTTGAGCTCACCAGGTAACCCACCGGCTGCGGTGAGGACGTAGTCCTCAGCTGTTGCCGATTCGTGAACAAGACCGATGAGTTGGGCATAGCTGGGGGGCCAGACACCATCATCGGCAATCCGGGATGCCACAAATGTGTCCAGATCCTCGCGGCATGCAACTGCGTGGTCGCGCCACGAGGAATCTATCGACCAGCCCTTTAGCGCGTGACTCAGTTCGAGCAGTGCTTCTTTGGCATCCGCTACCAGGGGAAGCGATTGGTGCTTCATCGCGTCAAAGCGGGCAGCGTTAATGCCCACAAATGTGGTGTCGGCATCAAAGAGTGTCCATGACCCGGTGGTGAAGTCCTCGAGGCGCGTTCCCACAGCCAGCACAACGTCAGCTTTGCTGACGACAGCGTTTGCTGCTGCAGCGCCGGTGACACCGAGGGGGCCTGAGTAGCAGGGGTGATCGGAGAGCAGCGAAGATTTGCCCGCGACGGTTTCCACGACAGGAATCCCAAACTTCTCAGCGAATGCTGCGAGCTCGGCTTCTGCGAGGGAATAGTGCACACCTCCGCCGGCGATAATCACCGGACGCTTCGCAGACTTAATCGCCGCCACAGCTTTGGCAAGCTGTGTGAGATCCGGGCGAGGCCTGGGGATGGTGTGAACGTGGATATCGAAGAAGGCTTCGGGGAAGTCATAGGCCTCTGCTGCGATGTCTTGGGGGAGCCCGATAAAGGCTGGACCACAGTCTCCTGGATCGAGCATGGTCGCGACCGCCTGAGGGAGCGAACTCAAAATCTGCGCGGGGTGGGTAATCCGGTCCCAGTAGCGCACAACCGGCTTGAAAGCATCATTCACCGTGATGGAGGGTGTCCCAAAGTGCTCGACCTGCTGCAACACAGGGTCGGGAAGCCTCGACACGAAGGTGTCACCGGAGAGGAACAACACCGGAAGGCGGTTAGACATTGCTACCCCAGCGGCGGTGACCATGTTGGTGGCACCGGGACCAATCGAGGAAGTGGCGACCATGATTTGTTGGCGCCTGGATGCCTTCGCAAAGGCTGCGGCAGCGAGTCCCATGCCCTGTTCGTTCTGGCCCCGCCACACGGGAATCTCGTCGCGGTGGGTTTCCAACGAATGGCCCAGAGCGGTCACGTTTCCGTGACCGAAGATGCCATAGACGCCTGGGAACAGCGGGACGTCTGTACCATCAACGACGGTGCGCTGAGCAATGAGGTAGCGAACAATCGCTTCGGCGGTCGTGATGCGAAGTGTTTTCGGGGTCATTTTTTCTCTCCGGCCAAGTCGATGACGGGCTCCCAGGTGCGGGAATCCCAGGAATTGATCAGGGCCTGCTGAACGCTGACAACATCCACGGCTTCGCGGAAGCTAGGCGAGAAGGAGGTGCCGGTGGCAATCGAATCCAAGAAGGATAGGTCTTCGATTGCGACGATGTCTTCAAAGCCAATCGCGTTGGCCTGCCCGGGCGCGAAAGCACCGTGGAAGGGGAACCGGTCACCGCCATAAATGGTGGTGTAGCCGGAGCTGGGGTCCTCGGTGAGCTTGTAGTACTGGAGCTCGTTCATCTTCTCCAGGTTCCAGGACAGGGAACCCTTGGTGCCATAGACCTCAAACGCGTTCTGGCTCTCCGGCCCCACCACCGTTCTGCTGGTTTCAAAAGTTCCCGTCGCACCGTTGTCAAACGTGCAGAGCATAGAAGCGAAGTCTTCATTCTCCACAGCAGCCATGGGGTCCCCAGGGTTGCCGCGACCGTAATGGCTGGCCGCACCGGTGGGGAGGGGGCGCTGCGGGATTGTTGTGTTGCGCATTCCAACAACTTCCTTGATTCCGCCGACCAAGAACTGGGCCATCGACACCGAATGGCTGAGAATGTCACTGCTGACGCCGTATCCGGCCTGGTCCATCAGGAAGCGCCACGTCAAAAGGCCCATTTCGTCACTGCCATACATCGAGAAGAAGCGACCGCGGTAGTGGGTGATGTCCCCTAGCTCGCCCGATTCGATGAGGTTTCGTGCGTGAATGACCAGGGGAGCCCAGAGGTAGTTGTAGCCAACACCTGTGGGAACACCGGCGGCGGTGGCTGCGTGAAACGCTGCCAAAGTCTGCTCGGGCTTACCGCCGATGGGCTTTTCGCTAAAGACTGCTTTTCCAGCAGCCGTGGCGGCTTCGATCATGGGGACATGAAGCATGTTGGGGGCTGTCACCCACACGGCATCAACGTCATCAGATTCGACGGCTTCGCGCCAATCAGCGACGGCCCTTTGGAACCCAAAGTCGTTCACCGCGCGTTCGCGACGCTCTTCCTCTGTGTCAGCACAGACAACCAGGACGGGGTCGAAGGAACGGTTGGGGAAGAGGGAGGGAATACGGAGCATCGAGCGACTGTGCGCCTGCCCCATCCAGCCCAGGCCCAACACGGCAATACCGATGCGACGATTCATGGTTACTTCACCTTTCGTGGCCTTGCCGCTGAAATCTCAGCGGCAAGGAATGTGGTTTTTTGGGTGGTAAGGGGGGTGATGCGTGTGGTGATGGTGTGGTGATGGTGTGGTGAGGGCCCTTCGGCCCGGGGTTAGAGCTGGGTGGGGTGAACAATGGCGCCCGCGCGAACAGCGGCGGTTTCTGAGTCTCCATCTGAGGGGTAGAGCAGCGTTCTCCCTGCGGTCAAGCCACGGATGTTGGGCTCTTTCATGGCTGTCGACCACTGGTCAAAAATGTCACCGCTCGCCCCTTTGGGCTCACCGCCGAGCATCAGGATGGGAAGCGTCGTGGCGGCTGCCACTTCGTCCATCCGGTCACTGGTGGGAAGCTTCAACCAGGAATAGGCCGAGGATGATCCCAGGCCAGAGGCAATGGCGACAACTTTAATCAGCGCATCCGGGTCAGTATCCAAGATCGCGCCGCCATTGGCGTCTTTGAGATAGGGCAGTGGCTCGATCAAAGACATGAGGCGACGATCTGCAAGCTCCGTGGTGATGGACGCCACCGTTTCGAGCGTGCGGGCAACACCAGGGTCGTGGTGGTCAATGCGGATCAGCGTTTTCCCACCATCAAGCCCGCTGGATTCGACGTGGTCCACGTCATAGGCGGTGACCCGGTCATCCAGTTCCCACGTCGCGCCAATGATGCCCCCGCGGTTCATGGTGCCGATCGCTAGCTTGTTATCGAGTGCTCCCAACCAGGCGAGCTCTTCCAAAATGTCGGCACTGGCGAGCACGCCATCCACCTGGGGCAGTGCAAGACAGCGAACGAGGCGATCCAGCAGGGTGTAGCGATCTGCCATGGCCACCGTGTCCTTGCCGAGAGAAATTTTTCCCCGGGCGGTGTGATCGGCCGCAAGAATCAACAGGTTGCCGTCCTTCCCGGCAATACTGCGACGGCTCCTCGATACGAGGGCTTCGGACATAGTGTGGGGGGCGAAAACTCGCTCATCCAGGAGGGCTTGATATTTTTCGCGTTCCAGGGTCATCGGGATGCTCCAATCATTGTTTCTAATTCTGCAACGGTCGGCATCGCATCTGCACACGTGAGTCGCGTGGCAACCAGGGCACCGGCAGCGTTCGCGAAGTGTCCCATGCGCTCCACGTCCCATTCGTTGAGTAGACCGTGGCAGAGAGCGCCACCGAAAGCGTCACCGGCGCCGAGTCCACACACCACATCGATAGGAGTGGGTGCGACGCGGACACGTTCCTCCGCCGTTGCCATCAGTGCGCCGTCTCCACCAAGTTTGATGATGGCAAGCCGCACACCCATCGCTAGAAGCGCATCGGCAGCAGCGTCTGGATCACTGATTCCTAGGGCAATCTCGCATTCTTCGCGATTGCCGACCACCACGGTGGCCAGCGCAAGTGCGCGCTGAGCCATAGCGGTGGCATCCGCTGGCGAAGCCCAGAGGCTGGGGCGGTAATCCAGGTCGAGGATCGTATGTTGGTTTTTATCCCGCAACCCCATCCACGAAAGACAGGTTTCAGCGGTCGAGCCCTGAGATAGGGAAGCTTGGGAAATCCACAAAATTTGGGCACCCTGAACAACCTCGGCGGGAAGGTGATCTTCCTGCAGCGTGGTGTCGGGGGCTGCGACGCCTCGATAAAACATGACGGTGGGGGTTTCGGGGGGAGTAAGTGCTGCAAAAGCCAGCGGGGTTTGCGAACCCTCTTGCGAGGTGATGTAGGTGGTGTCCACGCCCCAGTCCGTCATCCGTTGGCGCACATAGTCACCAAAAGCGTCTGCGCCAACCTTTGTAGCCAACATGACGCTGTGGCCAAGTCGTGCTGCAGCGACTGCAACGTTGCTGGGGCTACCGCCCACAGACTTTTGAAAACTTTGCTGTCCCTCAAATCCCACGTCAGGTTCTGTGGCGTAAAGATCGACGCTGATGCGCCCGACACTCAGGACATCCACGGCTCTCACGAGGCTGACTGAAGTGTCGGAGCAACGATTGTGGTGAGGTATTCCAAAGAAGTCGTGATCTGGTGGATGGGTCCATCACCCTCGGCGGGCATGCCATCGGTGATGGCGGTGTCCTGCTCGATGACATACCAACCCTGGTAGCCGGCACCCTCGAGCGCTTGGACGACACCCATGATGTCCACGTCACCCTGACCCAGGGGAGTGAAAATACCCGCTTGGGTGGCAGCCATCAGTGTTACTTCCCGGCGCAACACCGGATCCACCATGTCCAGGCGGATGTCTTTGAGGTGGACGTGGCCCACACGGTCCATGCAATCTTTGGCGAACTCGACAGGATCTTGGCCGCCAAAGGCCATGTGTCCGGTATCGAGACAAAAGTGAACGTCACAGGTGTCGAGTACTCGGGAAATATCATCCTTGGTTTCCACCAGAGTTTGAACGTGGGGGTGGAGGACTTGTTCCAGGCCGTGCTCGCCGCAAATGTCATCGATGATGGCAAACATTTCTGCCATGTGGGTGACTTCGGACGAAGAAAGTGCGCGGGGGATTGACCAATCCATATCGAGCACGGGGCACGAAATGAATTTTGATGCTCCCGCACTCTGAAGAAAACGAGCGGCGTCTTTCGCGCCGGCAATTGCTTCTGCTCTGTGGGCGGAATCATGAATCACCACAGGGGTGAAGGCGCCCAAGAGGCTCATGTCGTAGTTGCCGAGCTCTGCTTTCACATCCCCTGGTTCTGCAGGAAGAAACCCGGGTGCGCCTAACTCTGTCGCCCTAAAGCCCAGACCGGCCATCTCGCTAAGGACCCGAGGGCTTGGCATCATGGCACCCCAACCGGGCACTTCACAGATGCCCCAGGAGATGGGGGCGGATGCTACGCGGGAGAGAAAATCAGACACCGTTGGCCTTTCGTTGGAACGTTCCAACAAGTATGGCATTATGGGGATTACAGCGCAACATATAGGTTGCGCCAAGAGGGAGGCTGACATGAAAGTTCTCGTCATGGGCGCGGGGCGCATGGGCGCGATCCGGGTCGAAGATTTAGCAGCGGATCCGAGAGTGACCGAAGTGATGATCACCAACCGCAACCAGCCCAAGGCCCAGGCTCTGGCTGATCAGTTTGGCGCCACGGTCGTGCCGTGGGATAACGCCACCGACAAGGTTGCCGACGCCGTTGTTGTCGCCGTGGGAACAGATGGTCACGAATTTGTCCTCAACGGCGTTCTCCCCCACGCACTGCCCGTGCTCTGCGAAAAGCCGATCGCCTTGACCGTAGAAGCAACCCAAGCCGTGATTGATCTTGCCAAGTACAGTGGTTCCGGCTTGCAGATTGGTTTCCAGCGTCGGTTTGATTCAGCAATTCGCAAAGTCCACGACACCATCGAGTCTGGTGCTGTGGGAACGCTCTATGCCCTGACCATGACCTCTCACGATTTCACCCCGAGCACCAAAGAGTTCATGGGGGGAAGTGGTGGAATTTTCCGCGACCTCCACGTTCACGATTTTGATTTGGTTCGTTGGCTCACCGGGAGCGAAATCGAGAAGGTATATGCGACGAAAGCAGTGCGGGAATTCCCCGACTACGCCGAGTTCGATGATGCTGATGTGACCTCGATCAACGTCACCACCGTCAGTGGTGTTCAGGTCACTGTCAGTGGCACCCGACACGGGGCCCTCGGTCACGATGTCCGCCTCGAAGTATTCGGATCCACGGACACGCTCTCGGCGGGGTTGAATCAGCGAACCCCGTTGCGAACCATGGAGGGTGACCTCGCCCTCAACACCGACGCGTATCACGGGTTTGTTGATCGCTTCCGGGATGCGTTTCGTAACGAAACTCACGCTTTTGTGTCATTTGCGCTGGGGGACATCGCTAACCCGTGCCCGCCTGAGTCAGCGCTAGAAAGCCTGCGCGCTGCTATTGCCTGCGAGCACTCCATCATCAGCGGTAGCGCAGTCGAGGTTGCGCACGTCGCCTAAAGATATGTCCCTTCAGCGTCCGACCATCCACGACGTGGCATCCCGTGCGGGGATGTCCAAGTCGCTGGTGTCCTTAGCGCTATCGGGGTCACCCAAAGTCAGCGAGAGTAGTCGCCGCAGAATCCTTCGTGCGGCGCAAGAGTTGGGGTATCGACCCAACGCCGCTGCGAGAAGCCTGGCGGCCAATCGCAGTCGGACCATCGGGGTGTTGATCCTGGATCTTCATAACCCTGTCTTTGCAGAAATCTTGGACGCCGTTCAAGCCGAGGTTCGCCAGCATTCCTTCAGCATGATGTTGGTCAGCGGTGGTGAGGACGCAGCCCTTGAAAAAACCGAAATCGGCACTCTTCAAGAATTCCAAATCGAAGGCCTGATTCTTATTTCCCACCAGTTGCCAGCTGATTTCCTAAAACAGGTCGCCTCAGAGGTGCCCACCGTGACCGTCACGAGAAGCGATATCTCCGTCGCCGGCATGGACACCGTCAGCAACGACGATGTGGCAGGGGCGAGCCTGGCGGTGGATCACCTCGTCAGCCTCGGCCATACCCGCATCACTCACCTCGATGGCGGGGATAACCCGGTGTCCCACCTTCGCGCGCAAGGGTATCGAGAAGCGATGGCCCGTCACGGGCTAGAAAGCCACACCACCCAGGTGAGTGGGGGATTGAGTGATCAGGCCGGATATCTGGCGGCACAGAAAGCGTTGGGGGCTTCGCCCACTGCCCTTTTTGTGGCCAACGACTTTTCAGCGATGGGTGCGATTGCCGCTGTGGAAGAGGCAGGTTTGGATGTCCCTGGCGATATTTCCATCATCGGCTATGACGGGATCAGCCTGGGCGGTTTGCGCAGCGTCAACCTCACTTCGGTCGCGCAACCGCTCGCTGAGCTCGGTCGCCTGGCCGCCACGCGCTTGCTCGAGCGCATCGAGACCCCGGGTGGGAAAGCCCACCACGACCATGTGGCCTCCGAGGTCATCGTGCGCGGAACGACAGGACCTGTTCCCGCAAAGCCCTAAGGCGCTTGGACGTTAAGCGGTGTAGGGAAGGCGAGGGTCTTGAACCTCGTTGTCCCACGTACCTCGAATCCATTGGTGCCGAGGATCATCGACGGCTTTCCAGGTCCGGTCTGGGTCAGGGCCTGCCATCACATTCATGAAATACAGGTCATAGCCGGGCATTGCTGCGGCAGGTCCGTGATATCCAAAAGGCACCAACACCACATCGCCGTTTCGAATTTCAAGAAGTTCATCCATTTCCCGCTCGTCCGAGCTGTAGCAGCGGAAATACGCCACGGGATCGGCGGGACCTTGCGGGTCAAACGCACGATCCGGCGCCAACTCGAAGTAATAGATTTCTTCCAGGTTTGATTCGATTCCTGGAACGTAGGTGTCGTGTTTGTGAGGGGGAATACCCGACCAGTTCCCGGCTGGCGCGATGACTTCCACGGCAATCATTCGGTCAGCATCGAGGTGTTCCTCGCCGCCGAAGTCGTGAATCTGTCGGGTAGATCGTCCTGCGCCCCGCAAGAGAAGGGGCACATCGGCAGCTTTGCGTAACTGCACGGGTTTGGCGTTGGTTGCGGGAGCTTCCACGACCATCACCCTGCCATCAGTCTCAAATTCGATAGCGGTGTTGATCGGAAGATAGAGGTAGTCCACGGCACCGTGAAAAACAGACTTGCGCCCGTTCAGCACGACGGTTTCCTCTGTAGTGGATCCATCGAGGACGTATTTCACGGTCGTTGTGCTGCCGTGGAGCATGTATACGACGCGTTCGATCAGATCGGGCAGGATGGTGAAGCGCGGTGAATCGTTGACATCCCCGATTCGCATTCCGGTGTGTTTCCACCCGGGAATGCTGGAATCGACGACGGTGTCCCAAACACCTTGGCGAAGGGTTCCTCGCGGATAAAACCACTGATTCATGAGGCTCCTGCTTTCTGCGCCGCTTGGCGCAAGAACTCTACGCTAGCTGCCGCATCCACTTGGGGGCCTTCCTCGCTTGCTGGTTCGATGCTCATGACAAGGTCTTGTTCCAGGACAAACCATCCGGTGTATCCCTGATTCAACAGGGACCCAATGATCGCGGTGACATCAACGTCACCCTGGCCAAGGGGGGTGTAAAGCCCTTCCTTGACAGCCTCGTAGTAGGAGAGGGCACCATCGCGAACTCTTTGAGCAATGGCAAGCTTCACGTCTTTGAAGTGCACGTGTCCCACCCGGTCACCGTGATCCTTGGCAAAAGCGACCGGGTCGGTTCCGCCAATCCACATGTGACCGGTGTCGAGGCAGAAGGGAATGGTGGTGCGGGTGAGCACCTCTTGGACGTCAGCCCAGGTTTCCACCATGGTGCCAGCGTGCGGGTGGATGACGGCCATCACGCCTCTTTCCTTTGCGCGCTCAGAAATACGGCCCAAATTATTGGCCATGGCCTGCCAGTTCTCTTCCCGCATCTCTGGCCTCGTGGCGTCATAGCCATCGAGCCCGGTGTTTGCTGCCAACACCAGCACCTCTGCCCCGGCGGCGACATAGGCATCCAGCTCGGTATCTACCTCGGGGAGCGGGTCAAAATCCGGGTCGTGAAGCACAACGGGAACGAAACCGCCGACTGCTTTCATGCCGTGCTTCTCGAGCGTTGCTCGCCTGCCCTCCGCGTCTTCGGGCAAAAAGCCAAGGGGACCAAACTCTGTTGCTTCGACACCCAGAGATGCCATTTCGGTCAGGACGCGATCAGCGTCCATTTGGTGACCCCAACCTGGCACTTCACACACACCCCAAGAAATGGGTGCTGCAGCGATACGGATATTACTCATGACTATCTCCATTCGAAGGGTTGGGCGGTGGGGCGATATGGGCTGGTGTGCGGCCAGCGAGAACCTCGAGGATTCCTTGTGCTGCCTGCCGAAACGTTTCTGCTGTGCTGGCGGTGGTGAGACCCATCACGTGGGGAGTGAGAACCACGTTGGGGTGATCGAAAATCGCATGGTGTTGCGGGGGTTCTTGTTCAAATACATCAAGACCCACCCCACCCAGCACACCCGTGGTCAACCCCCAGAGAGCGGCATCCAGGTCAAGCACTTCGCCGCGCGCAACGTTCACCAGGATCGTGCCGGGGGAGAGGGATTCGATCACCCTTCGATTGATGATGCCTGTCGTTTCCGGCGTGGCCGGCAGATGACAGCTGATGTGGGTGGCGCCGCTGAGTGCTTCTTCCACGGTGGCGGCAAGCGGGACGTCCGCGTCCGTCACGTAGGGGTCATACGCTACGACGTTCATGCCAAAGGCATGTGCAAGCTGGGCTACCTTCCGGCCTATGCGGCCATACCCCAAAATGGCCAGAGTTCCTCCTTCTAGATCTCCTACCTTCACTCCCTCGCGCTCGGTCCACCGGTTCTCTCTGACCAGTGTCGTGAGCTCCGGGAGGGCTTTCGTTAACGCCAGGAGGTGCGCAAGCGTCCCCTCGGCAACAGCATTCGTGTTCGAACCTGGGGTGATGATGACTGGGATTCCGCGGTCATGCGCTTGCTGCACATCCACTTTTTCCACGCCCACACCGGTGCGAGCGAGGGCCCGAAGCTGGGGCATCGAATCCAGGAGAGCGGTATCTACCCTGACGTGGGCGCGAACGATTGCCCCCAATGCCACAGCCAGATCAGCTGGCCCAGGGTCGGCAACGAAACGCGCGTGGCCACTCACAACGGGATCCACGATGCCAGGCTCCACCGGGCCTAAGCCCACGACAACGGGAAGTTCGGTCACCACGACTGCTTTAGCTCTGCTGGTTTCCGAGAGCCATCACGTGGGCAACCTGGTCTGACAGCGCTCGACGCAGGGCGAGGGCATCGGATCCCAGCGCCAGAAAATCGAGTCCATAGGCCTGCATGGACGCGATGCGTGCTGGATCAGAAATGAGGGAACCGGCGGGAATCCCTGCTTTTTGTGCTCCCTGCACGAAGCGCTTCATCGCAGCAACGAAGTCTTGGTGGTCGAAGTCTTCCGGGGCGCCCAAGGCAAAGGAAAGGTCAAGGGGTCCTAGGAAAAGAGCATCGACCCCGGGCAAATAAGCAATGTCTTCTACTGATTCCAGTGCACCGGTGGTTTCAATCTGAATCATGCACACGCCACGGGAGGTGTCCCTCACAGAATGTGCACCCCATCCGGCACTGCGGGTATAGGAAGCAACCCCTCGTTGACCCAATGGTGGGTAGTCACACCAGGAGCTTGCTTCCCTGGCGTGGTCAAGGGATTCGATGCGAGGCAACATCACACCGGCTGCCCCCTGGTCGAGCACCCATCCCACAACAGCCCGCTCGGGTTGGGGGACGCGAACAATCAACCCGATCTGGGCGGCGTTTGCGGCCTGCACGCTCGAGCCCACATCATCGAGAGTTCCACCACCGTGTTCCAAATCGAGCACTACCCACTCACATCCGGCCAGTGCTGCCACTTCGATGGCCGCGCTGGACCCCAGCCCCAGAAACGTGCCGGGGCTCAACGAGGGGGAGCTCAGTGCGGAGCGAAGCCGTTCCACTGCGGGTGCGTTATTCATCCGTGCCACTTCTGTCTAGCCAGTCCGGCTTCGTATTCCCTGCGCTTATCCGCCACCCAAGGCTGGTCGGATATTTCTGCCGGAGCAACATCCCACCAGACTTCAGAGCCTGGCAGGTTGGCGTGGGGAATGGTGGGAACAACAATAACGACGGGGCCATCGTGGTCTCTGGCATCCGAGAGAGCTTGGCGGACTTCGCTGGGGGTGACGGGTCGCAGTGCCTTCGCGCCCATGCCCTCGGCCATCTTGACGATGTCGATGTCGATATATCCGCCATCGAGGCGCCCGGCGCCTTTCTCGGTGACCATGGAGTCGCCCTCGCGATAGCGGAATTCGTTTCCAAAGTGTGAACCAGTTCGCCACATCTGCAGGCGTCTAATCACCTGGTAGCCGTGGTTTTCTGCCACCACAATGGTCAGGGGTAGGTGTTCTTGACAGGCGGTCACGAGTTCGGTGGGTGCCATCACAAAGGTGCCATCTCCGATGAAGCTCAGAACCCTCTTCTTCGTATCCGGTGTCGCCCAGCGAACACCGATTGCTGCGGGAATTTCATATCCCATGCAGGAAAAGCCAAATTCCAAGTGACAGTGTCGACCATTTGTGGCATCCCAGACTTTCTGGAGATCACCGGGAGGACCTCCCGCTGCGGCGATGATGATGTCGCCCTCCAACGAGGTCTCCTGCATGATTCCGATCAGCTGGCCTTGGGTCAAGATGGCATCCGTGGTTTCGGAATCAGGCAACGTGGCCTGGTCGAAGGCGACGTCTGGATCCAGTGCCGCCACTCTTACCGCGGCCCATTCCGCCATGGCGGTGGTGACCTTGGTCATCCAGGATGTTGGCACGCGATAGGAACCCAGAGCACTCCCGAGTGCAGCAAGGCCCTTCTTGGCATCGGCGACGACGGTGGTGGCACCCTGTTTGATGCCATCGCTTTCTGTGACATTGAGAGATACAAAAGTGACGTCGGGGTTATCAAACATGGACTGTGACCCGGTGGCAAAGTCACTGAGCCTTGTTCCCACATGAAGAATCAGGTCTGCCTCGGCAACCAGGGCAGCGGTGTGAGGGGTTCCTTCCAGTCCGATTCCTTGCAGGTGCCAGGGCTCGGGGTGTTGGATGGCCCCCTTGCCACCGAATGTTTCGGCGACCGGGATTCCGGTGTCGTGGCTAAATTTCTCGAGCTCAGGCGTTGCTCCTGAGTAGTGAATTCCACCGCCGGCAATCAGAATGGGCTTTTTTGCTTGGGAAATAAGCGCAGCGACCGCTGCGATTTCGTCGGCATCTGGTGTGGGGCGACGAATAATCCAGTCGCGTTCTTCAAAAAACTCCACGGGGTAGTCAAAGGCGTGGGACTGGACGTCTTGAGGAAGTGACACCACGACGGCCCCAGTTTCGGTGGGATTAGCCAACACCCGAAAAGCGGCCGGCAGTGACACTAAGAGTTGTTCCGGTCGAGTGATGCGGTCAAAGAAACGCGCGATGGGTCGAAAGGCATCGTTGACCGTAACCTCGGGTTCCCCGGGTCGCTCCAACTGCTGCAAGACCGGGCCTTGACGCCTGGTGGCATAGGTGTCACCGGGGAGAAGCAAGACGGGCAAGCGATTAATTGTTGCCAGCGCTGCTGGGGTCACTAAGTTCATGGCTCCGGGACCAACCGATGCGGTGACCGCGAGAGTTTGGTGGCGGCGCTGGGCTTTGGCGAAAGCAATCGCTGCGTGAGCCAAGCCTTGCTCGTTGCGGCCCTGAACGAAAGGTAGGTCATCACTGTACTGATCGAAGGCTTGCCCCAAACCGGCGACGTTGCCGTGGCCAAATATGCCCAGCGCTGCCGGGATAAATCTCTGCCTCTTTCCATCGGCCACGGAGTATTGAACCGAAACAAAACGCACGAGTGCTTGGGCAACGGTCAGCCGGATAGTTTTTCCTGAAGGTCCTTTAGTCATGTCACTCTCCTAGTTGGGATGGGGGTCTAGACGCGGGAGTGAAGGATGACGGTTTTCCAGTCCGTCATTTCGTTCACCGTTGTTCTGACTCCTTCTTTGCCGATGCCACTGGATTTCATGCCACCGTAGGGCATCAGGTCCGCCCGCCACAGGGGCGTCCAGTTGATATGGACAATTCCCGAGTCAATCTCGCGCATCGCTCTAATCGATTCGTCCTGGTCGTGGGTGAAGACTCCTGATCCCAAGCCATACTGCGTGGAATTGGCGAGTGCTAGAGCGTGATCAAAGTTTTCTGCGGTGGTGATGGAGACGGCAGGGCCAAACAGCTCTTCTTGGGCAAAGGAATGGTCCCCTGGCACATTGCGAACGATAGCCGGGGTGAGGATGGTTCCTTCGCGCTCGCCGCCGGTGATGAGGGTGGCACCATCAGCAACAGCCCTCTGGATCGCTTTTTCCACGCGGATTGCTTCTGCTTCGCTAATCAGGGTTCCCACCATCGTGTCATCCAAGGAAGGGTCCCCCACGGTGATGGCTTGCACCCGGGGAGTAAGCGCAGCGAGGAAATCTGCCTCGATGGCCTGGTCGACAATGATGCGTTGGGCAGCGATACAGACTTGGCCGGCATTGACATAGCCGCCCAGCGTGATCGAGTGGGCTGCTTGTTCGATATCCGCAGACTTCGTGACAATCACGGGGGAGGATGCCCCAAGCTCCAGCGAGAGCTTCTTGATTCCTGCAATTCGGGTGATGTGTTCACCGACCGCGGTGGATCCGGTGAAAGAGACTTTGTTCACTCTCTTGTCAGAAATCAGCTGTTCGCCCAGGCGTGCGCCTGGGCCATTGACTAGCCCCAGTACTCCCGGTGGCAACCCCGCATCGAGGAAGCATTGAACCAGAGCGATTGCTGTGAGGGGGGCAGTGAGTGCCGGCTTGAGGATGACGGCATTTCCTGCCGCCAAAGCGGGACCCACTTTGTGCAGAACGAGGAGGGAGGGGTAGTTGAACGGGGTAATCGCTACGACCACACCAACGGGTTGAGGAATGGTGAACCCAATTTTGTCGAATCCCGTTCCTGCGTTGGCGTCGAGTGGGAGGGAGTCGCCATAACGGTGGGCGCCTTCGAAAGCAGAGAGCCGGATGATTTCGCCCGCTCGCGAAGCTTCTCCCCGGGCTTCGCGAATACTTTTGCCCATTTCGTTGCTGATAATCCGAGCTAGTTCTTCACTGCGGGTGTCAGCGATCCTGGCGGCTTCGAGCAAAATCATGGTGCGCTGGTGAGCAGGCGTCGCACGCCATGTCTTGGCTCCGGCAACGGCAGCCTCCAGCGCAGAATCCACGTCGCTCGCGCTGGCGATTACGATTTCACCCAGAGCTGCGCCAGAGAAGGGCGAGGCGACAGTGTGAACGGTTGCCGATGCGGGGTGTTCCCACGCATTATTGATGAGTAGTCCTGGGGTGGCCACGGTGCCTCCTGTATCAAGCAAACGAAGTTTGTTAGGACAAAGTGTAGGCATAAATCCCGGGGTTGTCATCCCGCATAGGTGACAAAAATCAACCTTTGGAAACACATCCAGCGGGAAAAAGGGCCAAAAAAAGCCCGGAATGGCGGGCGAATGCGGACTTGGGGAGCCTTCGGTGAAGGTCACTATTGGATAACATCTCGCGCGTTCGGTACTTGGTATGTCAGTACAAAGTCGATAATATTCACTGGTGCGTCTATTCGGATGCACTCTTTAGAAAACTAAGTAACTCAAGGATGAGAGGCCGTATTTTGGACATCAAAAAACTCGCCGTTCTCACCGGTGTTGTTGCTCTCACTCTCGCTGGTTGTGCAGCGGGAACTGAAAGCGATGCTGGTGAAACTGCATCAACCGAAACCGCCGCAGTTGAGGCTGTTGCCGTAAGCGACATCAAGATCTGTGTTTACACTCACGGTGACGGTGGAACCTTCTGGTCCGTCGCCCAGGCTGGCGCAGAACAAGCTGGAGAAGACCTCGGAATCACCATTGATTACCAGGGCTCGACCAACGACTCTGCACGTCAGGCCGCAACCATCGAGGGCGCTGTCTCCGCTGGTTGTACTGGTGTAGCCGCTTCTGCTCCGGACCCCGGTGCAATCGAGCAGGCCATGCTGGGACTTGCTGACGCAGGTATCGCTACCGTGACCATGAACTCCGGTTCTGACGTCTTCAAGAGCCTCGGTGCGTTCACGCACGTTGGCCAGGACGAAATCGTCGCCGGTCGCGAAGCTGGATACAAGTTCAACGACCTCGGTGCAACCAACATCCTCTGCCCCATTCAGGAAGCAGCGAACGTTGGACTGACCGACCGTTGTGCCGGTGCACGCGAAACCTCAACGGGTACCGTGACCGACTTCAACCTTGATGGTGGACTGCAGGACCTCACGGCCGCATCCGCAAAGATCAAGGCAGCTCTCGAAGCTGACCCCACGATTGACGCAGTCTTCGCATTGAACGCAGACATCGCAGCCAAGGCTGTTTTGCCCGCCGTTCAGGACCTGGGCCGCGACATCTTCATCGGAACCGTTGACATGTCCGAGGACGCACTCAACGCCATCTCCGCCGGAGACATCGTGTTCGCCATCGACCAGCAGCAGTACGCACAGGGCTACCTCTCGGTCGTCTTGTTGTACTTGAACGCTACCAACGCACACTCGCTTGGTGGTGGACTGCCGATGTACACCGGTCCTGGATTCGTTGACGCAAGCAACGTTGAGCAGGTCATTGGATTGGTTGCAGCGGGTACCCGCTAAGTAACACCAATTCATGCGCTGAGGGGGTTGACTAAGGTAATCCTTAGCCAATCCCCTCACGTGCTCACTACCTTCTGCACGACCGAGAGAAACAGAGACAATGACGACTCAAATAAAAGACGAGCGGGTGTCGCAAACCTCGTTCGCTACCAAAATGCTTCAGCGCCCCGAATTGGGCGCGCTGATCGGCGCTGGTGTGATCTTCTTCCTTTTCTGGAGCGTTGACACCACAGGAAACTTTGCCGCCATCGGCGGCACCGCCGGGTGGACGGATATCGCCGCCCCCATCGGAATCATCGCGGTCTTTGTCGCCTTGCTCATGATCGGTGGCGAGTTTGATCTCTCCACCGGAGTCATGGTCGGCACCTCCGGGCTGATGGCCGGGTTGCTCACCACGGAGTACAACCTCAACATCTGGGTTGCCATTGCCATTGTCTTTGCCTTTGCGCTTCTCGTGGGCTTCATCAACGGAGTGGTTGTCGTCAGGACCGGGCTTCCCTCCTTCATCGTGACGCTGGCCACCTTCTTTGTGTTGCGCGGTGCGAACCTCGCTGTGACCAAAGAACTCACCGGAACGGTCCGGGTAGCAAACGTCGAAGACAGCAACGGCTTCGACCAGGCGCACGCGATCTTCGCGTCCAAAATGATGATCGGCACCTCGAACTTCCAGGTGTCCATCATTTGGTGGATTCTTGCCACCATCTTTGCCACCTGGTTGCTGACCAGGACGCGCTTTGGAAACTGGATCTTCGCCTCCGGTGGCGACAAGGTTGCCGCCCGTAACGCCGGCGTGCCGGTCGACCGGACCAAAATCATCTTGTTCATGATGTCCTCGCTGTCAGCGTCGTTCGTCGGGATCATGTTCGTGCTTCGTTTGCAGGGCATGCAGGCGGGTCAGGGCGTGGGTATGGAGTTCTTCTACATCATCGCCGCGGCCGTGGGAGGCACGCTCCTCATGGGTGGTGCAGGCTCTGCCATTGGGGCATCCATTGGAGCAGCCATTATGGGAATCGCCGATATCGGTATCCCCTACGCCCTCTGGGATCAAGACTGGCGCTGGACATTCATTGGGGTCATTCTTTTGGCAGCAGTGTTGGTCAACACCTGGATAGGCACAAAAGCGAAAGGAGCAAAACGATGACTGATATCGCTTTGGAACTCAAACAGGTAGGCAAAGCATTCGGAAGCGTCATTGCGCTCTCTGACGTCTCCGTCCGAGTCCGCAAAGGCGTTGTCACCTGCATTCTCGGTGACAACGGTGCTGGGAAGTCAACTCTGATCAAAACTCTCTCTGGTGTGCACAAGCCCTCCAGCGGTGTGTACGAGGTCGATGGCGTTCCGATGACCTTTGGCTCTCCCCGTGACGCCCTCGCCAACGGAATCGCGACGGTCTATCAGGACCTTGCAACCATCCCGTTGATGTCGGTGTGGCGAAACTTCTTCTTGGGGAATGAAATCACCAAGGGTTGGGGTCCACTGCGTCGACTCGATGTCAAAAAAATGCAGGAGTTGACCAAAAAGCACCTCATGGAAATGGGCATCGACCTGCGTGACACGGGTCAGCAGATCGGCACCCTTTCTGGTGGAGAGCGCCAAGCGGTGGCTATCGCTCGCGCGGTCTACTTTGGTGCAAATGTGTTGATTCTGGATGAGCCCACTTCCGCTTTGGGTGTGCGTCAGTCAGGAATCGTGTTGAAGTATGTGTTGGCTGCGAAAGACCGCGGTGTGTCCGTTGTCTTCATCACCCACAACCCTCACCACGCCTATCTCGTGGGCGACTACTTCTATCTGCTCAACCGAGGCCACCTAGCCAACGAATATGAGCGTGAAAAAGTTGAACTCGAAGAGCTCACCAAAGCCATGGCCGGGGGCGCCGAGTTGGATACCCTCACCAAAGAAATTCAGGCCGTTCGCCTCGGAAAGTAGTGGCTTCCCTGTTACTGCCCTTTAGTTCAGGGCAGTAACAGGGTGAAGCATTCCGTCTGCTTCTGCAGCGAGGGCGATTAAGCAATCTTTCACGCTCACTTTTCCCACGCCAAGCTCTGACTTGACCCGCGAATTATCCAGTGATGTGTCGATGGGAACGGGTTCACTAAAGAGTGCCTCCGCGGGTGGCTTACCAGAGCGCAACAGGGATGAATCCAAGCCGAAGACGTCGCAGGCTTGTTCGGCGAGTTCTCTGCGAGTGAGGGCATCATCGGCGACAACGTGGAAGCAACCCGATGCCTCTCGCTCGATAATGCGGTGAATCGTGGCACCAATTTCCGAGGCGAGTGAGGGTGTTGCCACAGCGTTCACGCCCGGGCCATCAAAGACCAGAAATGTTTTCCCCGCCTGAAGGGCGTTCACCAGTGCGGTGACAAAATATCCAAAACCGACATCTTGGGTTCGTGGCATTTCGGCGACCAAGCGGTTGCGGCCCATCACACCGCCGATGCGGCAGATCACGCCAGTTTCAGGTGCCAGATCGCGAATGACTTGCTCGCCAAGGGCTTTTAGGAAACCATACGTGTTGACGGGTCTGCCGAAGCTGGACTCGGGAACCTTATGAGAGCTGCCATCCATGACCCAGTCGGTGGAAATATAGATCGGCTTGGCTCCCACCGCGACCGCAGCGGAGGTCACGGCTTGGGTGAGACCTGGATAGGCGCGATACGCAGCCCCGGCATCGAGGTTCTGGAAGTCGTTAGCGATTGCCGTGTGAACGAGTGCGTCACAGCCGGTGATAGCCGAAGCAACCGCGACAGAATCTGAGGTATCGAGCACTTCGTAGTTCCAGGGCACCGCCATCTGTGGCGTTGCCCTGGTCAAAACCACGACATCGTGTCCTGCATCCGCCAGGACCTCGGCGATGTTGCTGCCGAGGAACCCGGTGCCGCCAGTCAGAGCGACCTTAGCCATAACTAGTTCTGCGGGAACCCGAGGTTGAGACCGCCGTGGCTGGGATCCAACCACCGCGAGGTGACAACTTTTTGCTTGGTGAAGAAGCGGAAACCTTCGGCACCGTGGGCACGGGAATCACCAAAGAGTGACTGCTTCCAGCCGCCAAAGGAGAAATAGGCCATCGGCACGGGGATGGGCACATTCACGCCGACCATTCCGACCTCGATGTCGACGACAAACTTTCTCGCAGCTCCACCATCGTTGGTGAAGATGGCGGTTCCGTTACCGAAGGCGCCACTGTTGATCAGGGCGACCCCTTCTTCATAGGTCTTCACCCGAACGATGGAGAGTACGGGGCCAAAGATTTCCTCCTGATAGACCTTGGAGCTTGTGGGCACGTGATCGATCAGGGTGGGTCCCAACCAGAAGCCATCGGCGTCACCGTCGGGCTGCACGGTGCGGCCATCGGCCACAATCGTGGCGCCATCTTTTTCGGCGATCTCTATGTAAGAGGCAACCTTGTCGCGGTGAACCTTGGTAACCAGTGGACCCATATCGCAGGAGCGTCGTCCATCGCCGACCTTGATGGCCGACATTTTGGTGTGGATAGCCTCGACCAACGTGTCGCCGATGGGGTCCACGGCAACGACGACGGAAATAGCCATGCAGCGCTCGCCCGCGGAGCCAAAACCTGCGTTCACTGCGGAGTCAGCAACCAAGTCGATGTCGGCATCGGGCAGAACCAGCATGTGGTTCTTCGCGCCACCGAGTGCTTGGACGCGCTTGCCGTGTTTGGCGCCTGTTTCATAGACATACTGGGCAATCGGGGTGGAACCCACGAAGGATATGGAGGCGACATCGGGGTGCTCAAGTAGGGCGTCAACAGAGACTTTGTCGCCGTGGACCACGTTGAAGACACCGTCGGGAAGACCAGCTTCTTTCCATAGATCGGCAACCCACATGGAAGCAGAGGGGTCTTTCTCACTCGGCTTCAGGATCACGGTGTTCCCGGCGGCAATGGCGACGGGGAAGAACCACATCGGGACCATCGCGGGGAAATTGAACGGGCTAATGATTCCCACGACACCCAAAGGCTGGGTCAAGGAATACACATCGACGTCAGTGGACGCGTTCAGGGAGTAGTCCCCCTTCAACAGGTGGGGCAGACCACACGCAAACTCGACGACTTCTTGGCCGCGGGTAATTTCTCCCAGAGCATCGGAGAGCACTTTGCCGTGTTCTTCGGTAATGATCGCAGCCAGCTCGCCTTTTCGTTCCTCGAGTAGCTCGCGGAACTTGAACAGAATTGCAACACGCTTGGTCATGGACACCGTAGACCACGAGGCAAACGCGGCGTGTGCGATCTTTACCGCTGCATCGAGGTCTGAGGTTGTCGCCAAGCGAACCGATTTTGTTGCCACACCGAGTGCGGGGTCAAAAACATCGGCAAAACGCTCAGATTCGCCAACAAACTCTTGCCCGCCGACGTGGTGGTTGATGATGGGGTTAGTCATGGTGGGTTCCTTTTCTTGGGGGCTTTGATTAGCCGTGGACAATATCGACAGCACGGGAGATGGCCTCAGCGGCAGTACCTGAGGCCGGATATAAAAGACTTCTTCCCACCACAAGGCCACGAACGCCGGGAAGGGTGAGAGCGTGGGCCCAATCGGCGTAAAGAGCCTCGGGGTCGCTTTGATTATCCCCGCCAAGGATTAGCGTCGGGAGTGTGGTGGATTCCATCACTCTCGCCATGTCCGGGACAAAGGGAATTTTGAGCCACGTGTAGGCGCTGGATCCGCCCAGTGCTGCGGAAATGGCAATGGAGTGAATGACAGCATCAGCGGTCAAGACGTTGGTGACTTTGCCGTCTACCCACTCGCTCAGGAAGGGTTCGATCATGATGGGTATTTGTGCGGCCACCGCATCATTGACTGCTTCAGCGGTGGCGATCAGGGTGTCGGCAGTTCCGGCGTCCTGGAGGTTGATCCGGGTGAGGGTTTTGGCAAAATCAAGGCCGGCGCGGGCTATGGAATCGATGGAATAGGCACCAAAACGGTCATCCATCTCAAAGGATGCTCCGCGAAGCCCGCCACGGTTCATCGAACCGACCACAATCTTGTTGTTCAGGGCTCCGAGCAGGGCCAAGTCATCGATAATGTCCGGTGTGGCGAGCACGCCGTCGACTCCCGGGTTCTCCAGAGCACCCGCTAAGCGCTCAAGGAGCACTTCGCGGTTGGCCATCGCCATGGCCTCGCTACCGACGCCCATGGCGGCGCGCGCGGGGTGGTCTGCTGCCACGATCATCAGGCGACCATCACCGCTGACGATGTCTCGTCTGCTTCGAGAAGCGAGTGCCTGCGCAATCGCGCCGGGCTGGGTGGCTCTTGTCGCGCGCAGCGCGGTGAAATCAATATCAGACATGGTGAACCTCCAAGGCGGTGAGAACTTCTTCTTCAAAAGGCATCGCCGTGGAGCACTCGAGGCGCCCGGCGACGATGGCCCCCGCAGCGTTGGCAAAGCGAACAATCTTTTCGAGATCCCAACCGCTGAGGAGACCGTGGCAAAAAGCCCCACCGAAGGCATCCCCGGCACCAAGACCGTTGACAACGTCCACGGCGAAGGGTTCGACTTCGATGCGCTCGGAGGCCGTTTTTGCCATTACTCCCTTCGGGCCGCGTTTCACAACAGCAATCGAGACGCCGCGCTCGAGGAGCGCATCGGCAGCGCGGTCGGGATCGGTCTCACCCACGGCAATTTCACATTCTTCGCGGTTACCGATAGCCACCGTGGACTTCGCCAGGGCTTTCTGCACTTGCTCGGTGGCATCGGTGGTTGATTCCCAGAGTTCTGCGCGGTAATCCAGGTCCAAGATTGTGTGTTCTGCGCGCGCACGAACCGCCAGGGCGTGGTGGTGCGCAGACCGGCTTGGTTCCCTGGTGAGCCCGGTGACGGTGGTCCAAAAAATCTTTGCCGATCTGATGGCGTCTTCATCGAGCTCGTCGGCCTCGATCATGAGATCCGGTGCCACAGGGTCGCGATAGAAATACAGGGGAAAATTATCCGGTGGGAAGATTTCGCACAACACCAGGGGGGTTTTGAGCCCTTCAACATCAGAGACATAGCGAGAGCTGACCCCTAAGCGCTCGAGCTCGTCACGCACATAGACGCCGAGTGGGTCGGGGCCGGTGCGGGTGATCACGGCGCTGACCCTGCCATATCGCGCTGCTGCGACGGCCACGTTGGTGGGGCTGCCGCCCAGGAATTTACCGAAGCTCGTGACTTTATCAAGCCCCACGTTGCTTTGCAGGGGGTACAGGTCGATGCCGACACGTCCCATCGTCAAAACATCGAGGGGCTCGGAGGTGTGGTTACTGGTCATAAAGAATCACTTCGTCGGGGCGTACCCCCATCGTACTTTGTCCTTACAAATTCTTCTACTTGGCGGAGACGGAAATTGTGGTTCCCGTCTGAGCCGATTCCGTGGCGGCATTGGCCAAGAGAAGTGCCATCCGGCCATCTTCAAACGTGGGGGAGTTGGATGCTTCGCCCCGGATGCGCTTGATAAATTCATCCAATTCGTTGCGGTAGGAATCCATGTAGCGCTCGAGGAAGAAGTTTTGGTACGGCGGCTTCGCCTCGACCAGGTTCGCGGTGTAATGCTGAACGTTGGTTTCGGTGATGTTCTCTGCCCTCAGCATCCCCTCGCTACCAAAAGCCTCCACGCGCTGGTCGAAACCGTAGGCGGCGTGGCGGGAGTTACTGATCAAGACCAGCTCATCGTTGCTGCCCCGCAGAGTAACCGCGGTCGCGTCGTAGTCGCCAAGGCCCTTGATATCGGAGGAGAACTGGTTGAACCCCTGGGCTGTGACGGAAACAATCTCGGGCACAAAATAGCGGGCCATATCAAAATCGTGGATGGTCATATCTCTAAAGATTCCGCCTGAAACCGCCAAATATTCGGTGGATGCGGGAGCCGGGTCACGGCTGGTGATGAGGAGCTGTTCCAGCTTCCCGATATCCCCGGCCAGAACCCTTGATCGCACCGCAGCAAAATGTGGGTCGAATCGGCGGTTGAAGCCCAGTCCGATCGGCACCGTGGTGGCATTTGCCTTATCGCGGAGCCGATCGACGCGCTCAATGTCCAGGTCGATGGGTTTTTCACAGAGCGCCGGGATTCCCGCGTCGATGGCTTTCTCGATCAGGTCGATATGGGTGGTGGTGGGGGAGGCAATGATGAGGAGGTCAAGATCCCCAGCGCTAAAGAGCTCATCGGGGTTGCCGGTGGCCTCGCCGCCGTATTCCTTTGCTGTCTGCTGGGCGCCCTCGAGGAATACATCGGAGACGCGATGCAGCACTGTATCGGGGTGACTGGCCACGCTTTTGGCGTGGACTTGTCCAATGCGTCCGGTACCAATGAGTCCTACTCGCAGTTGATTCGCCATCATCACTCCCTGTTATTTGTGCTGACAAAGTCAAGCACAATGATGACAGATTTTTTCCTGTGGTTAATGAGACGGGCGAGGCGCATCCCCCTCATCCGAAAGAAGGGCCGGGGCGGGGAAAAGACCTTCATTCCATTGGCTTGGGCTGCGTCACAAAGTCGGATGTCATACGCGGTCGTTATCCACAGACCCGCAACCCTGTTGGTCGCCCACATCCCTCTGCGTGGATGTGCAGTTGAGAACAACGAGCGGACACAGCGCCTCTCTGCGAGGGCGCACCACCGTCCGCCTGTCACCGAGTGTAGGTATCCCGGTGACTACTACTCTGTGTTTGTGAAGGACACGTCGCGGGTGAAAAAGAGCAGCACCCGCCAGGCGTCTGTCGGGGTGTCGCTTGTGGCAATACTGGCCCTCACCTCGTGTGTACTACCCAGTAGTGAACCTATGGTGGCTCCTGAGCCTGTGGTGCTGGAACTGGCGCCCGCTGAAGGTGTGGACGAGGCGCCTGTTGCGCCGGAGCCAGAAGCAAGCAGTGACCCACTACAGGAGCGCATCGATGAAGCGATCGCCGAAATGGACCTGCGCACCCAGCTTGCTGGGTTGATGGTCGTCACCGTGGCAGGGATGGACCCAGCGCGCCACCGAGAATTTCTTGACCGGATTCCAGCCGCAGGATTTCTGTTGACCGGTAGCAACCTTGGAGGCGACACGTTTGCGATTCGGGACATGATTAGCGCCATCCACGAGGGTCAGGATTTTCCGTTGGTGATGGCGGTAGATCAAGAAGGCTCCCCGGTGGCACGAATTTCAGGGGATCTGTTCCCGGGTGCCCGAGTGTTGGGTGCAACTTCTCTTGAGGCAACCGCCGAAGCATTCTTGGCCCGGCAGCAACTCGTCGATCGTGCCGGCGCCAATGTTAACTTTGGAATCGTGGCGGACGTGAGTGGCGGCCCCGGCGCCTACATCCACTCCCGTTCCTTTTCTCTGGACCCCGCCGTGGTCGCCGAGCATGTGGTGGTGGCTCTCGGGGCAAACGTGGACGAGGTTGCCCAAACTCTGAAGCATTTCCCGGGCCACGGGATGGTGTTTGCCGATTCTCATCGCACCATCGCCTCCAGTGACCTCAGCTATGACCAGTGGCTATCAACCCACGCCTTGCCCTTCATCGCCGGTATTGACGCAGGCGCTGAGCTGCTGATGACAGCACACATCCGCGTGCCAGCGATCAGTCAGGACCCGGCTACTCTCTCCGATGACTGGTTGAGAATTGCCCGCGAAGAACTGGGCTTTGAGGGCGTCATCATCACTGATGACCTTCGGATGCTGAACGCTTCGGGTGAGCCTGCGTACTCGGATCCTGGAACTGTGGCGGTGGCGGCACTTGCTGCGGGCAACGACCTGCTGTTGATGGCGGTTGACCCGGGTGTTGACCCAGACCTATCGACCTATGACGATGTGCTGGCAGCCCTGGAACAGGCCGTGTTGGAGGGAGTGGTGAGCGAGGAACAGGTGCGCACCTCGCTGGAGCGAGTGCTGAGGCTCCGGGCCCGGTTAGGAACGCCCTAGTCTTTTCTGCCCATCTTCTTGATTTCGGCATCAATAGCAGATTCGCTGATGCTCGAGGACGGTCCAAAGGCGTCCCACGCTATGAACGGGACCGCGATTCCCATGCCGCCAATGGTCCAGATCGGCCAGAAATACTCCCCAGGGGTGGCCAGAAACCAGATTCCACTGACGATAAGTGAGACCACAAACCAGATAAAGAGGTAGCTCCTGAAGTCCTGCTTTTTCTTCAAACGCTTCTTAGCAATTTTCCTGAGGTCGTCGGTGGATTCTGACATGTGACTCCTAATCGATATCTCTGCGCATGCTGGAGACAAGGGCAAGAATGGCAAACACGACCGCATAGCCGAGTAAAAACAATGCCGCGGTGAGCGGGCTGAGGAAGGAATCGGTCGTGAAGTTGACGACCTCCGACTCCACATCCAGCGCCACAATTGCTGTGACAAGTGCGGTCAGGAAGTATTTCCCAATGGCTGGAAAGAGCAACAACATGATGGGTTCGAGAGCAAAGAGCCACAACAGAACACCCATCAAGGCGAGCACTTGAGATCGCAGCAAGGCCCCAATGGCGGCTCCAAGAATTCCCAGCACAACACCGGAGACAACTCCTGACAGGGCGGTGTTGATAAAAATCTCCGGTGATGCCCTAGCGGCATCGGGATAAAACAACAGGGCAATGTAGCCCGAGAGCAACCCGGTGGCGGTGGCAACACTCTGCAGGGCGAGACCGGCAATTCCTGCCGCCACCATTTTGGCGAGCAAAACACGGCCTCGTTTGGGGGCGGCCACAAAGGTCGCCACCGCGGTGCCATGGCGAAATTCACCCGCAACAACCAGCACACCGAGAAGCATCGCAAAGATGTAACCCGACACCGCATTCGCGTAGACCGTGTCGACCACGTTCTGCTCGGCTAGTGTGCCAAAGCCCAAGCCATCGCCAGAGGAAGCCAAAATAAAGGGGGTGCTTGCGGTGCCCAGCACGCTAAAGAGCGCGCCGGCAATCACCATTCCCCACATGGCACGCTGGTAGGTCATCTTGCGAAGCTCTGCACCCAACAACCTCATGAGAGGCCACCTCCGGTGAGAGAAAGGAAAGCGTTTTCGAGGCTTTCTCCCCCGGTTACCTCAGCAATGGGGCCGGAAGCCACCATCTTTCCTTTGTGGAGGATGATCACGTCATCAACAATTGTTTCTAGTTCTGCGAGTTGGTGAGAAGACACGAACACAGTGGTTCCTTTTTCGGCTTGGGATTTAATAAACCCCCGCAACCAGGCAATCCCTGCCGGGTCGAGACCGTTAGCAGGTTCATCCAAGACCAAGACTTCGGGTGACCCCAGCAGTGCCGAGGCGAGAGAAAGACGCTGCTTCATCCCCAGAGAAAAGCCTTTGACTCTTTTGTTTCTTGCGTCGGTTAGTTCAACCTCGGCGAGGACGTCATCGATCCTAGATTTATCGATGCCCCCCATGCTGGTGAGCACCCTCAAGTTTTGATACGCCGTGAGGCCTGGGTGAAAACCTCTCGAATCCAACACCACACCCACGCGAGTTTGGGGGTTTCTGAGGTAGCGGTAGCCATGGCCCAAAATGCGAGTTCGACCTTTGGTGGGTGTGGCCAGGGCGACCAAGCACCGAAGAGCGGTGGACTTTCCCGCCCCGTTGGGGCCTAAGAAACCCGTTATGCGGCCCGGTTGCACCTCGGCGGAAAGATTATCGACCGCGATTGCCTTGCCATACGTCTTCGTGAGGTTGCGGAACACAATTGCTGCCATGCGAGGCTCCTTGCACATTCAGGACACTGTGAGCCTAGTTCTTCTTGCGCCTCACCCGCCGGACGAGCACCACTACTCCCAGCACAACTGCGAGCATGCCCAACCACGGCAGCAGAATTCCTGCCCACACAATCATTCCGGCAAAGAACGCGACAATGCTCGTGAGGCCCCGCAGAATTCCGTCCACAAACCCTTCCGGCTCTGTGGGGGTGGCATCGGCTGAGGTGAACAGGTTCACGCTGATGGTGGCAAAGAGCGTCTGATCACTGAGATATTCCCGCTGGGAATTCAACGAATCAAGCTCTGCTTGGCGATCACTCAACGCTGATTCGGTGGCGATGAGGTCGCTGGTGTTTTCGGCCTGTTCCAACAAAATACCGAGGCGCTCGATCGCTGATTCCAACACCGAAATCCGGGCGTCGAGGTCGAGTTTTTGCAACGACACGTCGTAGGTGTTGATCGAAGATTCTTGGACGTCACCGCGTTCGCTGATTGCCGCCACGGTTGCCTCTAGCGCGCCAACGGGGATGCGGATTTCTAGGTAGGCACTGGGGGACCCGTAATCGATGGGGGAATAATCCGAGCGCGAGGAAATACGACCCCCCGCCTCCACCACCAGTGCCGTGATCTCATCTGCACTCGTGCTGGGCACCTCGACAATGAGCGACAGATACCCGGTGGTGATGACATCGGGTTCCACAGAAAGCGAACCCGATTCGCTCACCCCCATCTCGTCGCTTCGATCGAGCATTACGACTGATTCATCAGCGGGGTAGGAGATGGCCATGTCAGAGACCAAGCCTTCCTCACTGGCATCATCGGTCGCAGCCGAGCAGCCGGTCAAGGCGAGTGCGGTGAGAGCAAAGAGAGTAGAAAAACGCAGAAAAGTCATGGCATGAATATACGCCTGGCGGCTATGGTTTAGCGCCTCGTCAGGTAACGATTTGGGTGTCAGGCAGCGTGGTCTAAATCTGCAAAAACATTCTGGTTTCGGACAAACGCGAGCTTCGCCTCGGTAATCACTGTGTCGTGTTCTGATTCGGTCAGGGAGACGCCATCGAGCGCTTCGCGATAGGCCTGTTTGAAGGACACTAGATTGTCGATTCCTTCGAATCGATAGAAAGAGAGCTGCTCAGGGGTGGCCTGGTAGTGGCGCGCAACGAGGGCGGCAATGGCTTGGCCACCGGAAAGATCCCCGAGATAGCGGGTGTAGTGGTGGGCAATGAGGCGAGGGTCACTCTTGCCACCCAGGCTTTTGAGGTGTTCGATGTAGCTCGTCATTGCTCCGGAGGGCTTGGTTGTGTGGCTCCAGTCTGAAACACCAAGATTTTCCAGATCAGAGGTAATCGATTCCACCCGGTTAAGGCGAGGATCCCAGAGTGCTTCAGAACCAGGCAAAGCCTCACCCTGCACGACCTGATCCTCCAGTGCCTGATAGAGCCATGCCATGTTCACTAAGTATCGGGTGTAATCAGACAGCGTCAACGACCCGCCCATCAGGCCAACAATGAAGGGACTGCTCTCGGCACTCTTGTGCTCTGCCATGGTGGCTTGGCGCAGGTGGAGGGAGAGGGCTGTATCCATTAGGACTCCTCACGTAAGAGAGCCAGCGCGTGCCGGAACCCCATTTTATCTCGCTGTGTGAGGGAGGGGCAAGGATTTTTTTGCGCCCGAGAGGGTAGGGAATACTAATCACATGCGATGGGCTGAGTTTCTGGGGTTGAATCGATCCCCTCGCCTCCATGTCGCGGTGGATGTGGGCTCTGGCGCCACGGTGGTTTTGCTCCATGGGATTGCTTCTTCCTCGGTGACTTTCATACACGCCATCCCCCTGCTACAAACCACCCACCGAGTAATTGCGCTGGATCTCCTGGGTTTTGGCGCATCCCCTAATCCACCGAAAGCTCGCTTCACACTCGAGGAACATGTCGCAGCGGTGGCTTCGACACTGGGTTCACTGCGCATCAAGGGACCCATGACACTGGTGGGGCATTCCTTGGGGGCCCTGATTGCCAACCGGTATGCCGCGGAGAAACCGGGCCTTGTTCGACACCTCGTATTGGTAGCACCACCGGTGTATTTGGCGGGAGAAACTGTACTTGATCCGTTGGAGCGCTTGCAGATGGATGCGTATCGAAAGCTCTATGACTACATGAGAGCCAACCGATCCTTCACGACAGCGGGCGCCAGGGCACTGAGTCGCCTCTCACCGATCAAGAACCTGATCGAAGTGTCTGAGCACAACTGGCGAGCGTTCACTCTTTCCCTAGAGCAGTGCATCGAATCTCAAACAACGGTGACTGATCTGGCTCAGGTGAAAGCCCCGATTGATTTGGTCTATGGCACGAGGGACCCATTCCTCGCCCCTGCCGGGTTAAGGGTCCTGGAGAGAATGCGCGGGGTGACGACCACGAGGGTCGAGGGGGCAGACCATGTGGTTCGGCCCACGATGGCGCAGGCGATCGCCTTGATCGTTAACGACCCGAGCCCGCCGACCGGGCTGATAAAAACAGCGTCGCGCTAGCTCGTCGCAAGAAACCCTCTAAGGGATGCAATCGTCTCCGCTGGTTTGTCTCGGTGCACGCTGTGTCCAGCACCTGGTATCAGGTCATAACTCCAGGTGTCGTGGGCGGCCATCATGGCGGCTGCCTCGTGTCCATAAAACATGCTGCCCCGTTCCTCTTCCCCGCCGATGACGTGGGTGGGGAGGGTGAGAGAGTGGGCGTGTTCCATCACATTCCAGGGAGCGTTATCTCTTACCGCTGCCTCCAGGGCCCACAGGCTTGCCTGCTGATTGGCCTGAACCTTCAGCTGAACATCCAGGGGATGCCAGTGCGGATTGAGATCGCGAACCTTTTCAACGCCGTGGACTAAGTGCCCTAGCCGTTGATTTTCCAGCACTTCGTTACGGGTCTGGTCATCCAGATCCAGGGCTGGGTCAATCAAGACCAATCGTCTGGTCCATTTCGGATGCTGTGACGCGGCAACCACGGCGCTCGCTGCACCGATGGAATGCCCGATGACCACATCCCATGGCCCCTCACGGTGAGGGGTGACAAGCGCTACATCGCTGGCAAAATCAGCTATGCGATAGGTGCTGGTGCGAGGGGCTTGACCGTGGCCACGCAGATCGACGGCTACGGCGTGATACCCCTCTTCTGCCAGGGCTTCCATTACCTGCCAACAGGTGGCCGCAGAAGACCCCAACCCGTGAATCATGAGCGCGTGATGGGTGGCCTGCGGATTGCCCCAGGAAAGAGTGGGCAACGTGACCGTCATGGCGATATCCCCTCACCGCTACGCGGTGAGGGTTCGCTCCATGAATACCGAGTGCTCATCCTCGAGATAGCGACCAAAAGCGGCGCGCTGCGCATAACCCAAACGGGAATAGAGCGACAGCGATTCGGGCTGTTTCACCCCTGTTTCGAGTAACACCCGCGAGAGCCCCCAGCCCATAGCCAGGGCTTCGACCTCCGCCATTAGGGCGGTGGCGATGCCTGCACCCCGATGGACTTCGGAGACAAAAAGACGTTTGACCTCGGCATACCCGTCCTCGCGGTAGTCCACAAGACCAATCATTCCCACGGGAGCTTGCCCGAGAAACGCCCCCAGCAACACCGCGGTGTCACCGGTGAGCTCTGCGGCAGACACCAGGTGATTGGATTCCACCGGGTAAAGGGAGCTCAAAAGCGCGGTGGACTGCTCCATGAGCCCGGCTACTTCATCAGGCTGGGCTGGGCGAATAATGACGGAACCATACAGGGTGTCCATCCCCTAAGAGTAGCTTTGGCGTGGAATTTTGCCCCGTAGCCGAGGCGTGTTCCCTCACATCCAGAAGCAACCCATCGAGCGCACCTAGAGCCGGTCTTTTGTAGCGTCTCCCACTTCGTGGCCATACATTTCCTCGACGACAACCGTCCCATCAAGGAGGCCGGGAAGGCCTGCTTGAATCGCTACCACCGAAGGGGCGTTGTTGTGGACATGCCAATGGGCCTGGGTGGTCCACTTTTCGATCATCACGAGTTTTCCGCTGACTTCCTGGTGGAGGGCGTATAGCTCACACCCTTCTTCCTGGTGAACCTGGGGAATCACGCTCTCGAGCAGGGCAACGAGTTCGGCGGTTTTCCCCGGGAGGGGCTGGAAGGATGCGATAACAATGCAGGGTTTGGACATGGAAAAAGTGTAGCTTCCCCGCATCGGGCTGTTTCCCGCGCGCTTCTGCCCCGGTCTAGCATGGGGGCATGCGCAACCCCTACCTGATTACCGGTGTTCTCTCCCTTGCTTTGTGGATTACCATCCGCGAGCAAGCTTTTGAGGCAAATGCAACGCTTGCGTGGGTGGCGACCATCGTCCTACTCGGCTGGGGTGGGTTTGGTATTTTTTCAACCCTCAAAAAAAAGCCGGACCAGGACTGACCCCCTCGATGGGGTCTACGGGCTACTTCTCCAGATAAGAAATCGTGGTCTTCGTCGAAAAAGGCGGAATGGTTTCTCTCTTGCGCGCCTGGGCGTGATTGAGGGCAACCTGCGCGGAAATGAGTCCCGCGAACACCACGGTGATCGCGAGGACATAAACGCCCACTCCGGCCCACCCGTTGGGTCCCGTGGGATCGAGGAAAAAGTAGGGGTACCATTCGACGCTGGGGGCTCTGAGGAGCGTGACGCCCACCCAGACCACGGGGTAGGAAATTCCAATCCAGACCGTCTTCCAGCCGATGCGAGGCCGAGCGCTACGCATCACCCAATCGGTCACTAAATAGACCGGAATCACAACATGGGTGACTTCGTTGTGAAAACCAAAGTCATCGGGCCCACGCAGCAAGGCGTTGTAGACGACCCCCACGACAAAGGCGTAGGCAACAAAGTTGGCTCTGACTGTCGTGTATAAAACAGTGTCCGCCTGCCGGGATAAAGCCAGAAAACCGCCGGCCAACAAAACCACAATGTTGGAGTAGCTGGTCTGGTTGGTGAGATAGGCGAAATGCTTGCCCGGTTCAAAGCTGCCCGTTTGCACCTGGTCGGTCAACAGCACGATGAAGGCGGCGACAATGGTCAGCCCGGCGACGATATCAAGTCCGGCGCGAATTCGACGGGCGAGTGGAATCTGATTCATGGCGTTACTCCCTCGCGCTTTCTCTGGGGCATTTCTCGGGCCTTCTTTGGCCCCTTCATAGTTTTCAAATCTACGCTTGCCCCATGCCCCCAGAATCTACCGGAATCTTTGACCTCTTCACCGGCTTGCCACTGCATCCACTGATTAACCACGTCGTTGTCGTGATGGCTCCCCTCGCAGCAGTGACCATGGTTCTGGTGATTATTGTGCCGAAGCTCCGGAGGGCTTTTGTCCCCGTGGGACTGGTGTTTTCCTTCCTTGCCGCCGCCTCATCCTTTATCGCCGAACAGTCGGGAGAAGCTCTTCAATCCCGGGTGGGGTCCCCGGGCGAACATGCGCAACTGGGGGAAAACGTCGTTCCCGTGGCGATTGGCTTCGCTGTTGTGAGTCTGGTGTGGGCGCTCATCGCGCGGGCGACAACCCCGGTGATGCGCTGGATTTCCCGGGTGCTCGCGCTTGCGGTTATTGCCCTGGGAGTGGTGCTGACGATCTTCACCGTGCTCGCCGGTCACTCCGGTGCCGCTGCCACCTGGGAGCCCCGCATTACAGAAGAGGTCAGCGCACCGAGTGAAACTCCTGGCCAGGTGGAATCAGTCCCGGCAGAGCCCATCGCAACCTCGGTCCCTGATTCTGCGCCAGCCCTTTACACGATGGATCTCGTTGCCCAGAACGCGAGTGCCACACGTTGTTGGAGCGTGATTGATGGTGTTGTGTATGACTTCACCACCTGGATTGATGCCCACCCCGGTGGGGCGAGAGACATCCTGAATGTGTGCGGCATCGATGGCACCGACGCTTTCAACAGCCAACATGCCAGGGACCGCAAAGCCTCCATGACAGCACAGGAGTATCTTCTCGGAGCCTTGGGGGACCCGGTTAGCTAGTGCGGAAGAGGCCCTAGGGCTCGCTGATGATGGTGACGATTGGTGCGGTGTCCGGAATGGGCGAGGGATCTTTTCCTCGCAGGTCGGGGTGGGCCTTCACAAAAACACTGGCCACGATGGCACCGAGAAGCGCGAAACACGCTGCGGCAAGGAAACCGCCGAGAGATCCGAAACCATCGATGGCAAAGCCGGCAATAGCGGAACCCAACGCTGCGCCCACGAGCTGGCCCGAACCCATCCAGCCATAGGCTTCGGCCGTTTCGGAAAACTTCACACTCGAGGACACGATGGCGAACATTACCGCCAGGGCGGGGGCAATCCCTGCTCCAGCAATCAAGAGGGCGAAGGAAATCCACCAGAAGTCGAGGATCAGCCCTGCCAGCGCAATGCCGATGAACACAACGGCCATCCTGGTTGCGAGTGCCCAGGGGCCAATGGGAAGGCCACCGAGCGCTAACCCTCCAATGATCGAGCCAAAAGCCCAGATAGCCAGGACATAACCGGCTTGGGCCCCTTGTTCACCAAAGACCGATACGACAGCGACCTCTACGGCGGCAGCCGCGCCGATAAGAAGAAACCCGACGACGGTGGCGAGAAGAACTGCTGGTTTCTTCAACACCACGCCCATTTTGCTGCGGCTGGGAGGGATGGTGACCGTGCCTACTTCGCGGCAGGAAAGGAACCACGCTCCGCCTCCAATAAGAAACATCCCGGCGACCATAATTGCCCAGGTCGTGGAAATCTGCGTGGCAATGAAGGTCGTGGCCACCGGCCCTGCAATCCAAATGATTTCCTGGGCTGAAGCGTCGAGGGAAAATAAAGGGGTGAGCTGTTTGGAGTTCACCATGGTGGGGTAAATCGTGCGAACCGCTGGCTGGATGGGCGGGGTCGCGAGACCACCGACAAACCCGATGGCGATGTATCCGCCCAGGGGAAAGTCACCAAACGCCATGCCCGCCATGGCGATCAAGGACACAGCGATGGTGAGGCTGATGACGGGCCTCATGGCCCAGTAGCCCATCCACCGCGATGTTAGGGGTCCTGCGAGTGCTTGCCCCAGGCTGGTGGCGGCGAGCACCAGGCCTGCGAGGCCATAGGAGTCAAAGATGTGTTCGATGTGCAGAAGGTAGGCCAACGAGAGCATCCCGGAGGGGAGCCTGGCGGTGAGCTGTGCGGAAATAATTGCGGCAACACCACGAGTTTTCAACAGGTCAGCATACTTTTTCACAGTCTGCCCAGCCTATTGCCGGGCGCGGGTGTCAGAGGTGCCTGAAACAGTGGCAACCGGGGGAGCAAAAAACAGAGAGACACTGTGGATAACCCCGCGAAGTTGTCCACAGGTGTGGATGACACGCCCACAAGATATGGGGTCTGTGATTTGTCAGGACCGGCATATATAGTGGTTGAGCTGTCACTAAGTAAAGTGCCCTCTGAGCACCGTGTGGGACAGAAAAACAACCAAATAGTCGAAAAATAGTGGTCCCCAGAGGGAAACGCAGAGGAGAAACAGATGAACATCATGGTGGTGAAGCGCAACGGAGAACGAGAGCCGTATGACGCTAACAAAATAAACCTGGCCATCGAGCGCGCAGCAGAAGGCCTGGAAGACTCCATTTCCTGGGTTACCCAGATCGGCAGCGAGCTGGAATTGACCCTTTTCGATGGCATCACCACCCAACAGCTCGACGAAGCGGTCATTCAGGTCGCTCTGCAGAACGTCAAAGATGACCCTGCTTTCGATGTTGTCGCAGCCCGCCTGCTGGTGAAGACCATTTACAAGAGGGTCCTCGGCGATTACACCTCCCCCGAAGAGCTCAAAGCCCTGCACGTTCAGCACTTTGAGGAAAATGTGAGGCGCGGTGTCGAGGAAGGCCTGCTCGACGAGCGACTCCTCCAGATGTTTGATTTCGACACCCTCGCAGCAGCGCTGGAGCCCAGCCGTGATGAACTTTTCAAGTACATCGGTGTGGTCACCTTGAATAACCGCTACGGCGTTAAAGGTCGCAATGGCGACCCGCTTGAGGTTCCCCAGTACTTCTGGATGCGAATCGCCATGGGTCTGTCTCTGAACGAAAAAGAACCCACCACGCACGCGCTGAGGTTCTACGAAAAAATGTCGAAGCTCGAGTACTTGGCAGCCGGTTCCACGCTCGTCAACGGTGGCACCAGCTACCCCCAGCTCGCCAACTGCTTTGTCATGGAAATGCAGGACGACATTGAGCACATCGCAAAGACCACCCGCGATGTCATGTGGCTCACCAAGGGCACCGGCGGTATCGGACTAGCCGTGACCAAGTTGCGTGCGCAGGGTTCACCCATTCGCTCCAACAACACCAGCTCCACAGGGCCTATCCCCTTCATGCACACCATTGACTCCGTTCTGCGTGCGGTCAGCCGCGGCGGAAAGAAGTTTGGAGCACTGTGCTTCTACATGGAGAACTGGCACATGGACTTCCCCGAGTTCCTCGACCTTCGCGCCAACTCTGGAGATCCTTACCGTCGCACCCGCACGGCAAACACAGCCGTGTGGATTTCTGACGAATTCATGAAGCGCGTCGAGAACGACGAGCCCTGGTATCTCTTTGACCCCCTCGAGGTCGCCGACCTCAACGAGCTTTATGGCTCCGCTTTCTCTAAGCGCTATGCAGAATATGTCGAAATGGCAGAAGCCGGCAAGCTCGGGATGTTCAAGAAAATGGGTGCCAAGGAGCAGTTCAAGGCGATTCTCGTTTCTCTGCAGGGCTCCAGCCACCCGTGGCTGACCTGGAAAGACACGATCAACAACCGGGCCATCAACAACAACTCCGGCACCATCCACCTCTCCAACCTCTGCACCGAGATTTGTCTCCCGCAAGACGTGGATAACGTTTCGGTCTGTAACCTCGCCTCCATCAACCTCTCCCAGCACGTGCTGGATGGGAAGATGGACTGGGTCAAAATCGAAGAGAGCGCCCGCATTGCGGTCCGCCAGCTCGATAACCTGATCGACATCACCCGCTCGAGCGTCGCTGAAGCAGACCACTCGAATGAACAAAACCGCGCCGTGGGTCTGGGCGTGATGGGCTTTACCGATGTAATCGAGCGTTTTGGCCACAGCTATGAAAGCGAAGAGGCCTATGACCTCATCGACGAAATCATGGAGCACGTGTCCTATGCGGCGATTGACGAGTCAGCGAACCTCGCTCAAGAACGCGGTTCCTACCCCAACTTCCAGGGGTCACGTTGGTCGCAGGGAATCGTCCCTCTCGACACCGTGGACATGACCGAAGCAGACCGCGGTGTGCCCGTGGAGGTCAACCGGACTACGCGTTTGGACTGGGATCGTCTGCGGGAGAAAGTCAAGGGCGGTATGCGTAACGCCACCTTGATGGCTATCGCTCCCACAGCATCCATTGGGCTCGTTGCCGGGACAACTCCTGGTCTTGACCCACAGTTCTCCCAGATCTTTAGCCGATCGACTAGCTCGGGTAAGTTCTTGGAAGTCAACCGCAACCTGGTGGAAGCACTCCGCGCTCGCGGACTGTGGGAATCCACCCGTGAAGACATTCTTCGCAACCAGGGCGACATCCAAAACATCGATTCGATTCCTGCGGAGATGAAGGAAACCTTCAAAACCAGCTTCCAGCTCTCGCCCTACTCGTTCCTCGAGGTGGCTGCCAGGGCACAGAAGTGGATCGACCAGGCAATCAGTCGCAATATGTATCTGGAGACCAGAGACATCGACGACTTGATGTCGATCTACACCGGCGCGTGGAAGCGCGGCGTCAAGACCACCTATTACCTGCACATGAAGCCCCGCCACACGGCAGAGCAGTCCACGGTAAAGGTCAACAAATCTGAGCAGATCAATGGCTCGGGTTCCTCTGCCCCCAAAAAGGGCTTTGGATCCGCGAGCACTGCTGAGCCCGTCGCTGCAGCCTCAAGCCCGAAAAAAGGCTTTGGTTTCGGCGGAGCATCGAAGGCAGGCGAGTAATGGACTCGACGACCGACACCACCGTCGGGGGTTACTCCGTCCCGGTGGACCCCATGGATCTGTTGCAATGCGACAGCTGCCAGTAAAACCTCAACAACTACCTCATCAACACGAACTAAGGAGCACATAATGGGCATTCTCGGACAGGGCGTACAAGAAGGACTTCTTCTCAAGCCCGTGAAATATCAGTGGGCCATGGACCTCTACGACCAGGCTGTTGCTAACACCTGGTTCCCCAACGAAATTCAGTTGGGCGAGGACATCGCAGACTTCAAGAAGATGACGGATGAAGAACGTCACGCCATCACCTTCTTGATGAGCTACTTCAACCCCAGCGAGCTCTTGGTCAACAAGGCCCTCGCCTTCGGCGTCTACCCCTACATCAATGCTCCCGAGGCACACCTGTACCTCGCGAAGCAGATGTGGGAAGAAGCCAATCACTGCATGAGCTTTGAGTATGTGCTCGAAACCTTCCCCATCGACCGCGAGAAGGCTTACGCCTCTCACGTCGACATTCCCTCGATGGCCCGCAAAGAAGACTTTGAGGTCAAGTTCATCAAGCGGATGACAGAAGAAACCATCGACATCACCACGACCGAAGGTAAGCAAGACTTCGTGCGCAACCTCGTTGCCTACAACGTCATCCTCGAGGGCATCTGGTTCTACTCGGGCTTCATGGTTGCTTTGAGCTTCCGCCAGCGCAACCTGTTGCGTAACTTCGGATCTCTTGTGGACTGGATTGTTCGGGACGAAAGCCTCCACTTGAAGTTTGGAATGAACCTGATTCTGACTGTTTTGGAAGAAAACCCCGACCTGCAGACTCCCGAGTTCGCAGCGGAAATCCGCCAGATGATTCTCGATGCTGTGGAGATGGAAGAGGCTTACAACCACGACCTGCTTCCCGGTGGAATCCTCGGACTGAATGCCAACTACATCAACCAGTACGTGAAGTACTTGGCGGATCGTCGTTTGGAAGAGCTGGGCTTTGAGACCGAGTACAACGTGTCCAACCCCGCGAAGTGGATGGCCACGGCAAACGACACCTTGCAGTTGGTGAACTTCTTCGAGTCCACCAACACTTCTTACGAAGTCAACGCGACTTCTTCGAAGTAACACCCCAGCCACACCAGCGTCAGAGAAGGAGGAGGCAGCCCTGCTGCCTCCTCCTTCTTCTTTCCCCCGAGGGTCGAAACGTGTGAGGATAGTGATATGAAGACTCCCAAGAACCAACTGTGCCTCACGTTGAACACCGGAGATCAAATCCCGCAACTCGGTCTTGGTGTTTTCAAGGTTGATGACGACGAGTGCGAACGGGTCGTCCTCGACGCACTCGAGCTCGGATATCGCCACATCGACACCGCGATGATTTATCTCAACGAAGCAGCGGTCGGTCGTGCGATCGCCGCCAGTGGAATTCCGCGCGAGGAGCTTTTCGTCACGACGAAGCTCTGGAACTCAGACCAGGGCAGCGACAGTGCCGCAACGGCACTTAACACCTCCCTGGAATTACTCGGTCTGGATTATGTTGACCTCTACCTGATTCACTGGCCAGCCCCGCTAAGGGAAAAGTATGTCGAGACCTGGTTGGAGATGGAGAAATTTTTCCACCAGGGTTTGACCAAAGCGGTCGGGGTCTCCAACTTTGAACCCGAGCACATGGAGAAGATTCTTGAGGCGGGAAGCATTGTCCCCGCTATCAACCAGGTGGAACTCCACCCCGCCTTCCAACAGCGCAAAGTTCGCGCCTTCGGCGAGGAAAAGGGCATTCTGACGGAAGCCTGGGGTCCTCTAGGTCAGGGCAAGTATGAGCTTGCCGAGTTGCCAGGATTGATCGACATTGCCGCTAAGCATGACAAAACCATCCAACAGGTGGTGTTGCGCTGGCACCTGCAAGAGGGGGTAATCGTGTTCCCCAAGAGCGTTCGTCAAGAGCGAATGGCAGAGAACCTCGATGTCTTCACCTTTGCGTTGGATGCAGAAGACATGGCTGCCATGGTGGCAATGGACTCGGGCCGGAGGGTTGGAACCCACCCGGATGATGGCAACTGGTAACCAGCGCACCAACCGTTTGGCGGGGGCGGTAAGTCCCTACCTGGAGTCCCATTCCCACCAGGAGGTGGATTGGTATCCCTGGGGAGATGAAGCGTTTGCCGAAGCGCAACGCCGGGATGTTCCCATCCTGATTTCGATCGGGTATCGCACGTGTCACTGGTGTCATGTGATGTCCCGGGAGAGCTTTGACGACCCGGACGTTGCACAGCTTCTGAACGACAGTGTTGTCGCCATCAAAGTGGACCGTGAAGAACACGGCGATGTCGATGCGACCTATCTTGCGCAAGCGGCTGCTTTTACCGGCCAGCTCGGGTGGCCCCTGAACGTGTTCGCTACCCCCCAGGGCCATGCGTTTTACGCCGCGACGTATTTGCCACCGGAGCCTCGCGATGGCCTGCCCTCGTTTTCCCAGGCCATTACAGCGGTGTCGCAGGCGTGGCGGGAGAACCGCGAAGATGTCCTTCACTCTTCTGCTGGATTGGTCGAGGCTCTAGGTCAAGCCCGAAGCGTCATTGCCTCGGAAACTCATCCGGTGCCCTCCGCCACAGATCTAGACAATGTCTTTTTGCATATCGCTGGGCAGGAAGATCCCGGGTCGGGTGGTTTCGGTCATGCGCCAAAATTCCCTCTCGCCCCGGTGCTTAATTTCCTGATCAGCTATGACCAGCTGGCTCCAGGAACTTCGCGTGAACTCGCTCACAGAACACTTGCGCTCTATGTGAACACAGATATCTATGACCCGGTGGAAGGGGGTTTCTTTCGCTACTCCACCAACGCTGATTTCAGCAACCCGCATTACGAGCGAATGCTGGTCGACAATGCGGGGTTGCTCTTGGCTTACTCCCGAACAGGCGACAGGGAAACCGCTGGTTCACTCGTGTCCTTCTTGAGAGACCATCTCTTCGTGGGGACGGGGTTTGCAAGCGGTCAAGACAGCGAAAGTACGATCGCAGGCCACTCCAGTGAGGGGGGCTATTACCTGCTGGATGCCGCCGGGCGAGCCGGGCTACAACCGCCAGCGTTGGATAGCAAAATCGTGACCGGATGGAATGGGCTCGCCCTCGAAGGCCTTGCCGCCGCCCATCGGGCGGGCGTCTTGGGAAATCCCGGTCAGCTGGCGGAGCAAATAGCCCGGTGGCTGTGGGGCAATCATGTGGACGCCAACGGTTCTCTCGTGCGCCTTTCTCGAGAGGGCATCCCCAGCTCTGCCCCTGCAACCCTGGAGGACTACGGAGGATTCGCGCTCGGGCTCCTCGAGCTCGGGTGTGCCGTGGGGAAAGCGGTCTATATCCAACAGGCTGCCACCCTGCTGACCCGAGCGATGGAGGGCGACTACGAGGGGGTGGACCCCGTCTTGGTGGCACAGGGTTTGGCCACGCCGGGTCAGAGCCCCGGTGATATTTCTGAAGGGGCGAGCCCCTCCGGGGCCAGCCTGATGGCGCTGGCTCTGCTTAAGCTGTCCCATCTCACCTCCTCGCCGCAGCTGCGAGAAATTGCGCTGTCGTTTGTATCGCCCTATCTTTCTCACGCTCTCGAGCAACCCCTGGGCATGGGGGGCGTGTTGCGTTTTGTCACCGAGTTTCTTGCACCAGAGCGCGAACTGGTGGTGGTGGGCGATCAGGGGGGCGAACTCTCCGACATGGCCCGGTCGTGGAACCCGGCGGGGACCCTATCGCTTGTTGTCACACCGGACCAGGCAGCAGAGTTCCTGAAAATCGGGTGCACCATTATGGAGGGGCGCCTCGAGGCCAGTACTCCCACGGCATATCTGTGTGAACGCGGCACATGTGCGTTGCCCGTGACGGAGCTGGCAGCGCTGCGAGCGCAACTGACACAATGAACCCATGCTGATCCTCGCTGCCACACCGATCGGCAACATCGGGGACGCAAGCCCCCGGTTGAAGGAGACACTGGGCTCGGCTGACGTGATCGTGGCCGAAGACACCCGGGTCACCAAGAAGCTGCTGTCCATTCTTGGGGTGGAACATCACGCCTCGTTTGTCGTGGCTAACGAGCACTCCGAGAGCTCTGTCATCGACCAGGTGTTATCTGCTGCGCGGACATCTCAGGTGGTATTTGTCTCCGACGCGGGAATGCCAGGAATTTCTGACCCCGGTTTTGCGATGGTCCAGGCGGCGAGACAAGCCCAGGTTCCTGTGTCGATTATCCCTGGACCCAGTTCGGGAATCAGCGCGCTGGCGCTCAGTGGATTGCCGACCGATCGTTTCATTCACGAAGGTTTTGTGCCACGAAAGGGCAAAGTCGGTTACTTCGAGTCACTCGCAGGGGAAGTTCGAACCATGGTGTTCTTTGAATCCCCCCACCGGCTCGCATCCACCCTCCAGGATGCTTCCGCTGTGTTGGGAGCTGATCGGCCTGCGTGTGTGGTGCGGGAGCTCACCAAAATGTTTGAAGAAGTGGCCTGGGGAACGCTCTCAGAACTTGCCGAGAAGTTTGGCGAGGGCACCAAGGGTGAAGTTGTGGTGGTGATCGGCGGGAGGCACGAAGAGGCAATCAGCGTGGCGGAAGCGGTGGCCCAGGTGAGCGCGAAGATGAGCGAGGGAATCAAGCGCTCGGATGCGTGTGCGCAGGTTGCGAAAGCTACGGGTCTGCCCAAACGAGAGCTTTATAGCGCGAGTATCAGCGCGCACCCGTAGGATTGAGCCTCGATGGCCACTTCTCCTAGCGACAGCTTTTACATCGCGACACCGATTTTTTATGTTAATGACGTGCCGCATATTGGCCACGCCTATACCGAAGTAGCGGCCGACGCGCTGTCGCGCTGGATGCGCCAAAGCGGCATACCGACCTGGTTTCTCACGGGGACGGATGAGCACGGTCAAAAAATTATGCGCACCGCCTTAGCCAACGGGGTTACCCCCCGGGAGTGGGCGGACCGATTGGTCGAGCAGTCGTGGAAACCACTGCTGAAAACTCTGGATTTAGCCAACGATGATTTCATCCGCACCACGGATGAGCGGCATGAAAGTGCTGTGAAGAAGTTTTTGACCCTTTTGCACGACAAGGGTTTTATTTATCAGGGCGAGTACGAAGGTTTTTACTGCGTGGGGTGCGAGGAATATAAGCCTCTGGCTGATTTGGAAGACGGTACCGGGGAATTTGAGGGTTCCAAACTCTGCCCCGTTCACTCGAGACCGGTTGAGGTGTTGAAGGAAGAAAACTATTTCTTCAAGATGAGCACTTTCCAGCAGGATTTGCTCGATTTATATGCCGCCCAGCCAGATTTCATCCAACCCAACAGTGTTCGCAACGAAATTATTGCCTTTGTTAACCGCGGATTAGACGACCTTTCCATATCGCGCTCCAATATCGACTGGGGCATCGAAGTTCCCTTTGATTCCCAGCACGTCACCTATGTGTGGTTTGAGGCGCTCTTGAACTACATCACCGCCACCGGGTGGGGAAGCGATGACGAAGCGTTTGCGAAAAAGTGGCCCGCTGTCCAATTAGTGGGTAAGGACATTGCCCGCTTCCACGCTGTTATCTGGCCTGCCATGTTGATGGCTGCTGGTCTCCAGCCGCCGAAGAAGGTGTTCGCTCATGGCTGGCTGTTGGTGGGGGGCGAAAAAATGTCGAAATCGAAGCTGACCGGTATCGCACCCACAGATATCACCGACGTGTTTGGATCGGATGCTTTCCGCTACTACTTTTTGCGCGCCATCACCTTCGGCTCGGATGGCTCCTTTTCGTGGGAAGACCTCTCCGCCCGCTATGAATCCGAGCTTGCCAACGGGTTGGGAAACCTCGCCTCCCGGGTTATTGCGATGGTGAATCGCTACCGTGCAGGTGTCGTTCCGGTCATGCCCGCACCGACACCTTCTGATCAGGCAATCGCTAAGACAATGACGGAGGCCGTTGCCGCCGCAAATTCCGCAATGCACGCCTTCGCCCCCCACGAGGCCTTGGCCGCACTCTGGCGAATTGTTGAAGACGTTAATGGATACATCACCGAGCAAGAACCCTGGGTTCTCGCCAAAGATGAAGCACAGTCAGAGCGTTTGGATGCCGTCTTGTATACCTCGCTGGACGCGCTTCGCTGCCTCGCTGTGACTCTGTCGCCGTTTATGCCCCAAGCCACCGGAAAACTCTGGGATGGCCTCGGTGCCGCTACTTCCCTGGGTGCAGTAGGAGATCAGAACATCACGGACGCGGGAACTTTTGGCCTGCTGCCCGAAGGGTCTGCGATCACGGAGCTTGCTGCGCTTTTTCCCCGTATTGAGCAAGACAGCTAAAGCCATGGCCTCGGCGGAAAAAGAGTTCCCCACCCACATCCGCACCCGGGGAAGCTATGAGGCTGGGGATAGAGCCATCGCCTACCCCTTGGCACCGGATCGTTTGACCGTGGGGGTGTATGACAATCACGCCCACCTTGAATTTGCCGATGGCGATAACCCCATGTCGTATGGGGAGCATCTCGAGCGAAGCGTCGAGGTGGGAGTGTTGGGAGTAGTTCAAGTCGGC
>Ga0209284_10000456_pt1 | contig 66760 bp, 44 predicted proteins | sample FRY03_FD_187211 | JGI IMG/M metagenome (GOLD analysis project Ga0209284, IMG submission 187211) | Freshwater microbial communities from Lake Fryxell liftoff mats and glacier meltwater in Antarctica - FRY-03 (SPAdes) (version 2) | ecosystem: Environmental > Aquatic > Freshwater > Ice > Glacier...
CCTCGATGAGATCCACCTGGTGCCAAGGGGCGAGATAACGAGCTTTCGGCATGACGGAATTGAGCAAAGCACGGAACGACGGGGCTGGCAAGGTCCTTCTTTATTATTTGCCTGGGAAGAGATATTGCTTTATTCGTCAAGTCTGCACGGGTTCTCGGCGGAGGTCGCGGAAGGTGCAGAGGGAGGTGGCGATGCCCCGGATCTTGCGGGGGCCGCTGCGGCGCTTGGGGCCAAAGTGGCCGCGATTGAGGACGAAGAGCTTGCCGAGGAAGCTCTGGGAACCGAGGGCGACGCCGTCGATGAAGAAGCGCACCTTGCAGCGGAGGGCCTTGGCTTCGGAGAGAGGCTTGAGGCCGTTGATTTCGGCCTTGGAAGGGCGACGTTTGAGATCGAGGGACATCAGGTGCCGATAGCTTTGCGCGACGCTGCGCCAACTGGAGAGTTGGAGGAGGGAGGCGGCGCGTCCTTCGCTGGTGAGGGTGCGTTCCTTCTCGAACATGACCCGCTGCAGGCCTTCCCGGGCGCGAGTTTTTCCGGCGACGGCTTCGGCGAAGGAGCACCAGCGGTAGTCCTCGGGGGTGCTGACGATCTTGGCGCGGACGGGATTAAGATCGATGTAGGCGGCGATGGTCCGGGCGGCATGTCCATCTTCCACGAGGATGGAGTCGAAGCGGTCCTCCCAGAGCGTGCCGGTGCGGCCGTGCTGCTTGTTGAACCAGCGGGTGAAGCGCTGCTTGAGGGGCTTCATGAACTGCGAGAGATCCCAGAGGCGCCTGAGGTGGGACTCGCGGAGGGTCTCCGCTCCGGCGCTGTTGCCCTGTTTGCGAAAGAGCTCCAACTGCCAGCGGATGGCGGCGAGCTTTGGCTTTGCGTAGAGGATGGCGAGGTGGCGGAGGAGCTTTTCATCAGACCAATCCGCTCCGCGTCCTTCGGGAGGGGAGGGGACCTCGACGAGGAGGTGGAAGTGGTTGGACATCACGCAGAAGTTGAGGATGCGGACCTGGCAAAATTTCTCGTAGAGGCGCATGTATTGCACGAACTGCTCCCGCTCCGCGTCGCCGAGCACAAAACGCCGGTCCACCACCCGGGAGAGGCAGTGGTAAATGGCCGGCTTGCCCTTGAGTGACTCCAAGTCCTTGAGGGTGAGTCCCTCGGCGTCCCCATCCGCGGCCTTCGCCTTGGCCGCCTCGATGAGATCCACCTGGTGCCAAGGGGCGAGATAACGAGCTTTCGGCATGACGGAATTGAGCAAAGCACGGAACGACGGGGCTGGCAAGGTCCTTCTTTATTATTTGCCTGGGAAGAGATATTGGGGAAGAGATATTGTGGGGGAAGAGATATTGTGGGAAGAGATATTGCATCCATGCTCCAATTTCCAAATAGGTTCCAAATTCCAAAGCGCAGCCGAATCGCAAACCCTCCAGGGACAGCTCATCTCTCTCCTTCCCCCGGCCTGAAAAAAGCGCTCCCGCCCTGCGGATGCGGGGCGGGAGCGCCAGGATTGCGTGTCCGGGGCCGGGGTTGGACCGGCCGGAATCCGGAATGTTGCTTACTCGGAGGCCTTCAGGCGTCCGTAGAGTTGGCCACCTGCCGCGTGGGCGGCGGGGATGGTCAGGGTGACGTCGTCGGGATCGCCGAGAATGATCGTCGCATTGAGGTCCCCTCCGAAGGTGCCGGAGGTGGCCGGGATGACCGCGGCATGCCATGGGTCGGTCTGGCCGAGGTCGGAGCTGTATTCGACGCTGAGGGTTGCCGAGCCCAGGTCCGCGACCCGCAGGAAGTGCATGGTCAGTCCGCCCGCGCTTTCGCCGGCTGCCGGGAGGAGGCCGGTGCTGTTGACGTTCGGATCTGTCGCCCCAAGGATCCAAGCGAGGCCGTTGGCCACGCCGTCCCCGTTGTCATCGGCATCGAAGACGGCACCGCCGGCCCAGGTCGAGTAGGGGGAGGCTCCACCCACGACGTCATAGGTGAGGGTGATCGTGCCCGACCAGGTGCCGCCAACGGTGGGACCGCCGTAACCGTTTCCGAGGAAGACCCCGGAGGAGTTCAGGTCGATGTCGCCGAGGGAGGACCAATCGGCGTCGGTCTTGGTGTCCACCAATGGGGTGACCGGCCCGTTGTCCGCAGCGCCGGGCCAGCCGAGCTCCGGGGTCGCCGCGCCGAAGTGGCTGCCATTGCTGATGCCCAGGGAGTAGTCGCCGCCGGGAGCACCGGGGGTGGGATCGACCAGGAAGGCCAGCTCGGAGGCCCAGTTGTCGTTGTCGGTTGCCTCCAGGACGACGTTGGTCTCGATCTTCCTCAGGATGGAGCCGACCGGAAGGGGGGGCAGGGGCAGGGAGCCGAGCCCATAGGTCCCGGAGGTGCTGCCTTCGATGACCGTGCCGGCCCCGAGGTCGATCACATAGGTGGCCGTTTCGGGCAGCACGGTGACCGTCACGGTGAAGTTGTTCACGGTGGGTCCGTCGGTGACCGTGTATGTTGCGGGGTTCTGTGCCGCAAAGGTCGGGGACGGAGGCGAGCCGCTGGTCTGGTCGCACGAACCGGAAGTCAGGGTGAAGTCTGGAGCGAGGGTCGCCAAGTCCGTTCCGAACGGCACGGCCAGGGAGATGGTCTTGGCGTCGTTATCGATGACCCCATCCGAGCCGGCAATGCCGAAGGAGTCGAAGCCCCCCACGACCGGATTGTATGTAGTGCTCAGGCCGTACTTGTTCGCAAGGTAGGCACCCACCTGGGTGGCTTCCGCCGGGCTCAGGACGCGGTCGAACAGGATGAACTCGGCGATGTCACCGTTCAAGGCCTGGCCGCCGCCCGGGCGGTTGCCGATGACCCAGTCCTGGCCGGCTCCATTGTGGTAATTGGCACCGGTGGTCCCGAGTAGGTCGCCGTCGATGACGAAGGTATAGGCCGAACTGTCACTCTCCATCGCGATGATGTGCGATCCGCTCTGGGGCCAGCTGGCGTAAGCCGGGAAGGTGGTGCGGCCGTTGCGGAAGACGCCGGGGCTCGACTCGCTCCAGGTGTCGGCCACCCAGCGGGAATCGTTGGTCCGGTTGTCGAAGATGTTGTAACGACCGTCGGTGTTCAGGGTGGCCACCGCGAACATGGATCCCGCGGTGGGGAACTGTGCGCTGAGGTCCCCGAGGAAGAGGCGGTCACCGTTGTCGTCGTCGTCCTGTGTGAGGCGAACCACCGGCAGGCCGTTCAAGCCGGCGGCGACATAGGTTGGCCGGTCACCGGAGGCGGGGTTGGCGGCGTCGTTGCCGTTGCCGCTCGAGTCGAGCCACTGGACAATCGCGCCACTGTCCACCTCGGCCGGATTGCCGCTGTTAATGGCGTCGGCCTTGAGCCACACGCGGAGGCCCGAGAAAATCATCGGTGATTCGGTGATTGTCACGGTGTAGGCGTTGACCACGTCGGGATCCGGACCGGTGTCGGTGATGGTGTAGGTCAGCGGGTTCGCGTCGGCGAAGGTCTGTGGGCTCGGCACGGCGCCGCTGGTCCGGTCGCAGGTGCCGGAGGACACCGTGAAGTTCGGGGCGAGGGTCGAGAGGTCCGTTCCCACCGGCACATAGAGCTGGATGGTCAGGGCGTTGTTGTCGATGGCTCCGGAGGCACCGGGAATGCTGAAGGAGGTGAACACCGCGGCGGAACTGAGGCTGAGCACGCCGGTGGCCTCGTCGAAGGTCCAGGTTGAGGCTCCGACCTCCTTTGTCCAGACGTTGGCCGTTTCCATCCAGCCTGCGCCGCCCATGCTGAAGCTGGCCCCGAAGGGCTTCGTGGCGGTATCGACGAGGGTCCATGATCCGCCGGAGGCGGTGACCGCAGAGGTGTCGAGGGTGAAGGTTCCGTTCAGGGTGGCGTCTCCGGCCCCCGTGATCTTGTTGGAGGAACTATTGGTGATGGTGAAGGTGTAGTCGCCGCTGGTCCCGAGGATCAGGGCGCTGCCGCCGCTGACGGTGGTGTTGCCCAGGTAGGTGCAGGCACCATCGAGGGTGAGGGTGCCGCCGCCGCCCACGTTTAGGGCTCCCGGGCCGGAAATGGCACCCGAGAGGGTCTGACTCGCGCTGCTGAGGTAGTTGAAGATGGTGGTGGCTCCGAGGGTGATGGCGCCAGGGTAGGAGCCTCCGCCGAGCGATCCGGATCCGGGGGTGGTCACATTTCTCGTGCGCAGGCCGCCGACCGTCAGGTAGGACGTTACGACGCTGTTTCCCTTCACCAAGGTGATCGGCCCGGTGAAGGTGTTCGCGCCCGGCAGGCTCGCGTAACTCTGTGAATCGGTCTGGGTATTGTAGGTGAACTGGAGGCCCAACTTGTCGTCGGCGGTGTCCGAGATCGGCCCGTTGATGATGACGGCCTCGCGGTCGCCATTGCCCTGAAAGCCCGTGACCACGGCAAGGGTCTTGGCACCGGTTCCGGTGGCCGTCACCGCGCCGAAGGTAAAGTTTGTGTCGTTGTTGTTGAGCCTGATGGTGACCGTTCCGCCGCCGGTGCCGGCGAGGTCGATGGTCCGATCGGTGGTCTGGTCAACGCGGGGGTCGGTGCTGCCCATCTGGAGGGTGACTCCGTCGTGGATCTCGATGGTCGCATCGGGTCCGGCGGCTGGTGCGCCGAGGGGGCCAGCCACACCGGCGGCGGTGAGGCCGGTGGGAGTGCCGATGCCCAGTTGCACGGTGCCTCCCTCGATGATCGTCTTGCCGGTGAAGGAATTCAGGCCGTTGAGGGTCAACTGGCTGCCGCCGGACTTGGTGAGGGTCCCCGCGGTGATGACTCCGGCGGCGCCGTCCACGGCGGAGCTGTTGAGGGTGTAGTTTCCTGCCCCGCTGTCGAAGGTGGTGCTGAGCGGTGCGACATCAAGCGCGACGGTAATCGTCCCACTGCCGGTGTCGAAGATTGCATCATCGCCATCGGTGAAGGTGGTTGGCGAACTTCCAGGATCGAGCCAGTTCGAGGTGCTGGCGTCCCAATTGCCTCCGCCACCGACCCACTTGACGGGTGCTGCGGAGGTGGTTCCCATCGAGAGCACGATACCCGCCGACAGGGCGAGTCCGAGATGCTTGATGGTTGTTCCTGTAATCAATGCTGCTCTGATGTTCATTACTGTTGTTCTGATGTTCATTACTGTTGTTGAGGTTGTTGGAGATTTTGCAGGAGGGCCCTCTGGAATCGCGCCATCCCGGTCTGGGATGCTTGTGTCGATGGGGAAGGCGGTCGTGAAGCACAAAGTAAACCACAAAGTATACTGCCCTTGGGCATAACTACACTTGTGAAAGGATTGGCTGGGGCGGTCAATGTTATAAATGAGGACTGGGAAAGAATTGTTCTTCTCGGAGGTTCGGCTGGCAACGGAGCGGGGATGGGGGAGATTATCTTGCAAGGTTGATGATCGAGGTGGCGTTGATTTGGTTGGTGGGGAAGCGCCGAAGTGGCCGAGTCGGATTGCCACGGGGGAGGGTCCGTCGCGGTGCGGGAGGGACGATTGAAAGAAGAGGGGCTGGACGAAGCGTTTAGCTGGCCGGTTAGCCAGTGGCGAGGATGCTCGGCCCGGCTTACGCCCCGTCCCTATGAAACACACGACCCCGCCCTCGATGCTCCTTTCCGCAGTCCTTCTAACAGGTTTGGCGTCCCCGGCGTCGGCCGAGCCAAGCGGATGGATGCATCACGGCTCGGTGTTCCTGCTGACCACTCCGGAGGGGGCGGACCTGCCGGCCGGGGCGGTGGTGGAGGGGTTTCCGGTGCTGGTGCGGCTCGACAAGGACTTCTTCGATTTCAGCCAGGCCATGTCCGGGGGCGAGGACATCCGCTTCTCTGCGGAGGGCAAGGCCCTGGCCTACCAGGTGGAGGAGTGGGACGCGGGGAAGGGGGTCGCCAGCATCTGGGTGAGGGGCCCCGTGATCAAGGGCGACGCCGCCCAGGAACTCAAGGTGCACTGGGGCAAGGCCGGTGCCACGAGCGACTCGAACGGGTCCGCCGTCTTCGACGCCTCGAACGGCTACGCCAGTGTGATCCATATGGACGCCGCCCTGAAGGACGAGCTGGGCACCGTCAGCCCGGTGGACGTCGGCACGACTGCGGCCCCCGGCATGATCGGACCGGCGCGGCACTTTGAGGCCGGGCAGGGGATCGACGGCGGGAAGCACGTCACCACCTATCCGTCGGGGGACGAGCCGTTCACCGCGGAGGCCTGGTTCCGGGCGGAGGAGGCGAACGCCTACGTGTTCTATTATGGCCGTTATGCAACCCGCCTGAACGGCAAGACCGGTGACGGCAACGAGGTTGGCATCAGCATCGGTTCGCCCCCGCGGCTGGGTTGGGCGTCCGATGGTCCCGGGGGCACTCCCGGGGAGACGGTGGCCGCGATGGGGCGTTGGTACCATGTGGCCGCCACCTATGACAACGGGACCAGCCGCTTGTTCGTGAACGGCAAGCTCGACGGTACCCGCACGCATCCTGCCGCGATGTCGGTGGTGAAGGACGTCTGCATGGACATCGGCGGGATGCGCGGTGGCAACTACCGGTTCGCCGGTGAGATCGACGAGGTGCGGGTCTCGCGGGTGGCGCGATCCGAGGAGTGGATGAAGCTGCAGTACGAGAATCAGAAGGCACAGCAGAGCCTGGTCGGACCGTTGGTGCAGGAGGGCACCGGATTTGAGGTCAACCAGACCTCCATCACGCTGCCGGAGGGCGGGGAGACGACGATCGTGGCGAAGGCGGGCGGGGCGCGGAAGTTGTATTGGATTCTGAAAAAGGACGGTAGCGAGACGACCGTCGCGGTGGACCGGTTCACCTACACCCTGCCGGCTGGACGGGTCACCGCCGACACCTCGATGACGCTCCAGCTCAAGGCGGTGTTCGCGACGGAGACCAGGACGGTGGACATCCCCGTCACCATCAAGGAGGAGATTCCCGAGCCGGTGGTCATGCTGCAGGCGCCGGCCGGATGGAACGGCCGCGATACGATCGAGGTCGTTCCGGTGGTCGGCAACCTCGCCGCCATGAAGGCCAAAGGGGCGGGCGATCTGCGCACGACATGGAGCGTCACGGGCGGCGCGGTCATCAGGGAGACCGCTCCGGACCGGTTCATCCTCAAGCGCTCGCAATTCAGCGGGCCGATCACGGTTCATGCCACGGTTGGGAACGGTGGTGCGGAGACGCATGCCGAGGCCACCATCGTGGTGGCCGAACCGGCCACGGACGCCTGGCTGGAGCGGGTGCCGGGGAAGGACGAGCAGCCCGAGGAAAACCAGTTCTATGCGCGTGACGACAGGAACGAGGGCACGCTCTTCTACAATGGAACGCTGGAGGAAGCGGCGGATGCGGTGTTTCTCAAGGTCTATGCCGATGACAAGCCTTACAAGACGGAAGAGGCCAAGCTGGCGGCCGACAAGTCGTATGCCTTCGCGGTGAAGCTCAAGGCGGGGCTGGTCAAATACAGGGTCGAGTTCGGGACGCGGACCGGCGCGGCCGAAAAGGTTTTGAAGGCGGTGGGCAATCTCGTTTGCGGCGACGCCTACCTCATCGAGGGTCAGTCGAACGCCGAGGCCACCGGCCCCAACAACGGACCCGGGGAGGATCCCGAAACCCCGCGCAGCACGTGGATCCGCAGTTACGGCAACCAGCACCAGGGAACCACGAAGGGCGGTTGGGGCAATGCGGTGCGGACGCACATCTGGGGAAAGCCCGACTATGGGGATCACCAGATTGGGGCCTGGGGCATGGTGCTCGCCAACGACCTGGTGGAGAAGCACGGGATTCCGATCTGCATCATCAACGGCTCCTATGGCGGGACGCCCATTTTCCAGCACCAGCCGAACCCGGCCGACCGCTTTGACTCGAGTGGCGAGTTCTACCGCAATCCCTACAAGATCTATGGCAGCCTGTTGACCCGGGTGACCGCGGCCCGGCTGACGCACGGCATCCGCGGGGTGCTGTGGCACCAGGGCGAGAACGACCAGGGCAGCGGTGCGCCCACCGGCGATTACAACTGGAAGTCCTGGCAGCAGTACTGGATCGACATGTCGGCCGCCTGGAAGGAGGACTTCCCGAACATCCGGCATTACTACGTGTTCCAGATCTGGCCCAGCGGCTGCAACATGGGAGGAGGCGAGGCCGGCGACATGCTGCTGGAGGCGCAGCGGAGCCTGCCGTTCCTGTTTTCCAACATGCGCATCATGTCCACCCTCGGAGTTGTGAGCGGATCGAGCGGGCGGGGGCTCTGCCACTTCGACATGGAGGGCTACGCGCAGCTCGCCAAATTGATGGGTCCAGTGGTGGAACAGGACAACTACGGGCTCGATGCCGCGAAGGTGTTCACCGCCCCGAACCTCAGGCGTGCCTTCTTCACGAGCGCCGGCCGCACCGAGATCACCCTCGAGTTCGACCAGCCCATGCGCTGGAAGGTGGAGTGCGCGGCCTGGTTCCTGCTGGACGGAGTGGAGGCCCCGATCACGGGAGGCAAGGCCGAGGGGAATGCCCTCACGCTGCAGCTGGGAGCGCCATCCGAGGCGAAGGCGATCGCCTACGTGTCGGGCCGGAACTGGGACGGGCTTTCCGACAAGCTGGTTTATGGCACGAACGGCATCGCGGCGCTAGCGTTCTCCGGGGTGCCCATCGAGGCCGGGAAGTGACGGGCGGCGTGGCCGGATCTTCTGCTCTCCGGGTAAGGGTGTCCGGGTAAGGGTTGTGGTTAAGCTCTCTTCGTCCCGGAGGGACACCGGACGGTAGCCGGTGGTAGCACCACCGGAACTTTGGACGGTTCGTTGATGGGCACCCCGGAGGGGCGCGGGAGCGGGCGGAACACAAGGAGATCGGTTCGATCCGTCTGCCACGATCTGCCGCGCCCCTCCGGGGTGCTCTTCCAGACGACGATGAGCCCCGGTGGTGTTACCACCGGCTACCGTACCAAGTCCCTCCGGGACGGACCGAACCATCCCCCGCGACCGTGACATGTCCCTCCGGGACGGACCGAACCATCCTCGCGACCGTGACACGTCCCTCCGGGACGGACCGAACCTTCCCCGCGACCGGGCCACGTCCCTCCGGGATGGCCCGAACCTTCCCCGCAACCGTGCCAAGTCCCTCCGGGACGGACCGAACCCTGCCGGCAACGCGGGGCGCGTCCTCGTGAACGAAATTGGCGGACTGGAGGGCGGACACAGTCCGGTGATCGCCCGGATCGCCTGCTGCGGGGCGATTACCGTCCCCGCCTTTGAACAGGGGGGCCGCCGACCTTGCCGAACCCGCGGCAATCCAAGTCAACTGCCAAGGCTGCTTGACGATTTTGTCTGACACCACTGCTCTCCTGACGGGGAGCGCGCGGAAGCTTGATCGGGTCATCGGGTGTGGTAGGGTGCGCGCCAAGTTGAATCGGGACAATCGTCTGGAGGGGAGCGGCCGACGGCAGAGGGTCGCCGCGCACCGGGCCATCCAACGAAGGGACGGTCAACGCCCTCCTCAGGAAGAATGAGTCCGCCACCCCAAAGCCACCGGAACCGACCGCCCACGCAGACTGACGCACCGGTGGGAAGGTGCCCGCGATGGATCGTGGCGACCTTGGTGATTGTCGCGATCGTTGCGGCGGTTCTACCCGCGGTTCGGCGCTCCGCCTCGTCCACCGCCTCGTCCTCTCCTGTCCCGTCCGCCGCCGGAGCGGCCGCTTCCGCCCCGCTGACCGCCCGGCTCCCGTCCGGACCGGAGCCCTCCTGGGACCAGATTGATGATCCGGCTCGGGATGGATGGGATACGGAGGTGTTTCAGGTTGAGGCCGGGAAGCAGCTCAAGGCCCTCGGGCAGTTGCTGACCGGCCCGGATGCCATCGGGGTCCAACACGTGGCGGATCTGATCGTCCCCGATTTTTCCTGCGGGGCGCTGCAGCCCGGCGGGTTGGTCACGGCCTTCGAGGATCGAACCTTCAAGATCGAGCGGCTTCCCGCCGCGACCGCGGCTCCGCAGTCCGGCGGCGGGTCCGACGATGAACCGTCCCTGGAAGCGGAGCTGCCGTTGCATGGCGCGGAAGGATTGGCCGGGGCGCTGCAGGCCGTTTCCGCACGCTTTGCCGGGGCGACGGACCGGCGGTTCGAGGTCAAGGTGTTCCGCGTCGTTCCCGCGCTAGGCGAAGTGTCCACCCGGCAATACATTTCCATCTCGGGGCGCACCCCGACGGGCGTCATTGAACAGCACGCGACGTGGACCGTGCGGTGGGCCCCGTCCGCGGCGGGCACGGCCCCCCGGATGCGTTCGATCCTTGTCGATGAGTTCGAACAAGCGGTGGGTCGGCAGAGCGGCGGGGCCCTTTTCGCCGACTGCACCGGGTCGGTCCTGGGCAGGAATGCCGGTTATTCGGAACAGTTTTTGCAAGGCATGAACCATTGGTTCGAACGAACCCAGGAGACGCGCTATTTTTCCCTGCTCGGAACCCCCGGCCTAGCGGTGGGTGACGTGAATGGCGACGGGTTGGACGACCTCTACGTCTGCCAGGAAGCCGGCCTGCCGAACCGCCTCTTCCTGCAGGACCGCGACGGCACGGCCCGGGAGGTGTCCGAGGGGTGGGGAGTGAACTGGCTCGAGCCTTCACGCGGGGCGCTCCTGGTCGATCTCGACAATGACGCCGACCAGGATCTGGTGGTGGCGATTCTGGGCGGAGTGGTCGTTGCGGAAAACAACGGCGAGGGACGATTCCAGATCCGCGAGGTCCTTGAGACGGGGGACGACACCATGTCGCTGAGCGCGGTGGACTACGATGCGGATGGCCGGTCGGACCTCTACGTGTGCGTTTACAGCGCGAACAAGGAACTGGACCCCGCCGATGCCGGAGGCCTGCCCGGGGCCTCGACAGGCAACCTGCTGCACGATGCCAACCAGGCCGGCGCGAACAGCCTGTTCCGCAACGAGATCTCGGGCGACGGAACGTGGCGGTTCACAGACGTCACGAACGAAACGGGACTCGATGTGAACAACCGGCGCTGGAGTTTCGCCGCTTCCTGGGACGACTTTGACAATGACGGCGACCCGGACCTGTACATCGCCAACGACTACGGGCGCGACAACCTCTACCGCAACGACCCGGCCGGTGCGAAGGGAAACGAGACGGGTGGAGTTCGGTTCGTGGACATTTCGGAGGCGGCCCGCGTTGAAAGCGCGGCAAGCGGGATGTCCATCTCCTGGGGCGACTACAACCGCGACGGCTGGATGGATGCCTACGTTGGCAACATGTGGTCTTCGGCTGGCAACCGCGTCATGTTTCAGGACAAGTTCAAGCCGGAGCTCCGGCCGGAGATTCGCGAGCGCTTTCAGCGGCTGGCCCGCGGCAGCACGCTGCTGAGGAACCTGCACACCGGAGTCTTTGACGACCAGAGCGCTCCGGCTGCGGTGGAAGTCGGCCGATGGGCCTGGAGCTCGCCCTTCGTCGATGTCAATAACGACGGATGGGAGGACATCGTGGTGGCCAATGGTTTCATCACCGCCGATGACACCGGCGACTTGTGAAGTTTCTGGTGGCGGCAGGTCGTGTCGCAATCAAAGGCAGACAATCAATCGGCGTCCAGCGCCGGGGCGAGGCGGGCCGGTGGCGAACTGGGGCGGATGATGGCCGAGGGGCGCGCCTTTAGCGGTCACGAGCGAAACCGCTGTTTCCTCAATACCGGAGCGGCAACGGCGGGCGGGCTCCGCTTTGCCAACGTTTCGGCCTGCAGCGGCCTGGATTTCCCGGATGACGGCCGGGCCACAGCCTTGGTGGACTGGGACCAGGACGGGGATCTGGATCTTTGGATCTCGAATCGCAGCGCGCCGCGGCTGCGACTGATGCGCAATGACTCTCCCGGGGGAAATCATTTCCTGGCCCTCCAGTTGCAGGGGGACGGTCGGAAGACGAATCGGGATGCCATCGGGGCGCGGGTGGAGGTGATCACCGGGAACCCGGCGGAGGTGGGTCGGCCGAAGACGATCAAGACTCTGCGTGCCGGGGAGGGATTCCTGTCGCAGTCCAGCAAGTGCTTGCACTTCGGGTTGGGCGCGGCGGAGGGCATCGAGAAGGTCGTCGTCCACTGGCCGGGCGGGGAGGCGGAGGAGTTCACGGGCCTCGGGGTGGACCGCCGTTATCGGCTTGTGCAGGGGGCGGGCACCGGGCAGGACCTGACGCTCCCCGCGCGAGAAACCCGGCTCGCAGCGGCGGTGCAGGAGGTTCCGGTCCCCTCCGAAGTGGCGCGAATTCCGATGGTGGAGTGGTTGAGTGTGCCTGCGTGCGATTATGTCGGATTCGATGGCCTGCCACGCCCCCTGCCTGCCGGAAAGGGAAGCTGGCTGCTGGTAAACCTCTGGGCCAGCTGGTGCGCGCCCTGCCTGGTGGAGCTGGACGAATTTTCGCGGCGGCATGGCGAACTCCAGGCGAAGGGCGTCGAGGTCCTGGCCTTGTCGGTCGATGGACTGGCTCCGGACTCTCCCGATGGGGCGGCGGCCGCGCAGCTGGTTGCCGGCCGCAAGTTTCCGTTCACGGTCGGCCGGGCCACGCCGATGGTGGTGGAGACCTTCCAGGGGCTGGCCGATTTGCAGTTCCCGCTGCACCAGTCTCTGCCGCTGCCCGCCAGCGTTCTCCTCGACCCGAAGGGCCGCCTCGCCGTGATTTACAAGGGCCCGGTGTCCGTCGCCGCGCTGTTGGGAGATGTCGGCACGCCCGAAGGCAGCGGTCGCGAGCGCCTTGCTCGGTCGGCCCCCATCCCCGGCCTGCCAATCCCGCACCCGCGGATCGAAAAGATCGCGGCGGAGCGCGCCGTGGCTTTGCGGCTGCAACTGGGTGCCGACCTCCTGCAAGCCGGGGATCCCGCCAGCGCTGCCTCGCAGTTCGCCGATCTGCTCGAGATTATGCCGGACTTCGCCAAGGTCCGTGGCAACCTGGCCGTCTCCCTGCAGCGTATGGGCCGCTCCGAAGAGGCGGCCGTGCAATTCCAGGAGGCCTTGCGGCTGGACCCGAACTTCGCGGAGGGCCATCTCAATTGGGCCGTCGCGCTGTTGCAGCAGGGACGCTTCGAGGAGGCCGTGCACCACTGCAGGGAGGCCCTGCGTATCAAGCCGGATCTTGCCGACGCCCAGCTCACTTTGGCCCGCTCGCTCCGGTCGATGCGGCGCATCGGGGAGGCTTTGCAGCACTACCGGGAGACGGTGCGCCTGAATCCCGGCGAAGCCGAGGCCTACAATGAAATGGGTGCCTTGCTGGGCGACCAGGGGCAACTGGCCGAGGCGGTGACCTGTTTCGAAAATGCGGTCCGGTTGAACCCCGGCAATGAGAACGCGGTCAACAATCTCCGCACGGCCCGCGCCCTGCTCCAAAAACGCGGCGGGCCACCGGCACCCTGAGAGGGAGGGAAGCGGTTGTTTCCCGGACCAGGAACAGCACACCCGGATCCGGTCGGTGGATTGTTCGCTGGATCGCGGCTCGGCGCGGGCGGGGGGGCTGGCTCATTGCCGCCCGCGGGTCACTTGGCGGCACCTTGGATCGAGCCGATCAGGCGTTGGCCCGCGGACTGGTAAAAGGTGTCCGAGGGATGCTGTTTCATCAGCTCGCGGCAGGACCGCAGTCTTTCAGCATCGTCCCCCGCCGCGGCAAGGTCACGGGCGAGTCGCTCGTCCACAAGCGCATCGATGCTCTCCAAGGGCGCGGCTTCCGCGTCGGACTCGATGGCCCGGATCGTGTCTTTGAGCCAGGTTTGCTGCTCGTCGGACTTCAACTGGTCAAGCAGCCCGCGCAAGTCCGGGAGCACTGCCTTCGCCGCGCCACCATATCCCTTGAGCGTCGCCAGCCGGTGCTCGATCCGGGGCCCGCTGCCCCATCGGTCGCGGTCCATCGTTTCGAGGCAGAGCGGCACGCCCTCTGCGATGCGGTGCTTGAGCAGGAGGTTCAGCGCATACTGTCGCGCCTCGTCGTCGAACATCAGGTAGTGCACGGCGGGCGCGGTGATTGCGTCGTGGACCTCCTGGGCCATGGCGGCCAGGTCCTCCCGCGAGAAATGAGTGAAGGCATAGGCCCCGCACCCGCGGGTCCGGCCGGAGGGGTCCTTCAGGAGCTTGGCGATGGCGGGATAGAGAATGGCCCGGTCCACCCCGTCGAGCGGGTTTCCCTGCTTGGACAATTCCGGGAGGAGTCCGTCGAAGTAAAGCGGAGCCACCCGGCCCGGCGCATAGCCGATCGAAAAGGCCAGGGCCTGTTGCACCGGGCGCATCAATCCCTCCTCCTCGGTGGCCAGGACCGCCTCCAGCATTCCGGGCAGGGCTGCGCGGGCCGCCGTGTTGATCCGGGCCAGGGCGTAGCTGGCGGAAATCGCCACGGGCCCCTCGTCCCGCAATTTTTCCGCAAGGACGGGGACGGCGGGCGCGGCCTTGTTCCCCAGATAGCCCAGCGCCGCGCACGCGCCGGCCCGCTCTTCCGGCGTGGGGCTCTTGAGCAGTTCGGTGAGCCGCGGGACAAGGTCGCCCTCCTTGTTCGCGAGGGCCATGGCGACCCATTCACGCCCGATCGGCGACCAGGAACCCAGTTCACCGAGGAGGTCGTCGGCGCTCATCGGACCGGTGTCGGCCAGGCGCCAGCGACCGGCCGCGATCGTTTCCCCGACCTCTTTCTGATCCGACCAGAACGACTCGTCCATTTCCTTGCCGGTGATGTAGAGCGCCTTGCGTGGAAGAGCGCCGATCAGGACCTGCGCCACGGTGGGACTGAGGAAACCGCCCCCGTAGATGCCCCCGAGCGGCTGGTTAACGAACTGCCCGTCGGCCTGCCGCGTGAGGGCGTAATACCAACGGAGTTCCTTCAGGAAGGCCGCCACGTTGGCCGGCCCCGCGGAGTGGGCGCCCAGCGGGTCCCAGAAGTAGCTGTAGGAATTGCCGCTGTGCCCGTACTCGCAGGTGTCGGCGAGCGAGGCGGTCAACCTTGCGAAAAATCGAGTCGGCCCCTTCTCCCCGAGGAGGCGGAAGGCAACCGCGGCGATGCCGTTCTTGCCGTTGCCCGACATGCCGTTGCTGCCGTTGGCGTGAATTTCCAGACTCGGCCGGTGGAACCCGTAGCCGATGGAACCCTTCCCGGTGAAGGTCCGGAAAAAGACGCTTGCGCGGGCGATGGCCGCGTCCACCTCGGGGTGGTCAATGCCGCATTTTTTCGAGAGGATCAGCGACAGGAAGCACGGCAGCCCGGCCTGGTTCAAGGCACCGTATCCGTTGAGGTGCCCGTGGATTTTTTTGTCGTTGATGCCGGTCCACGCGAATCCATGCCCCCAGGTCCCCGCACTGCTCTGCCCCATCGCCGTCTTCACGGCGTATTCCCGGATCGCGGGCAGCACGTAGTCGTCCTTCGTGGCGAGGTAGTACTCCGTGAGGACCAGGTTGCAGTATCCGTATCCCCAGCAAACAAGTCCACCCGCCTCGAGGCTGATTTTCAAGTCGGGCTTCGCCCAGGGGACGGCATGGAGGTAGTCGCGGACCAGGGCCACGTGGGTTGGCTCGCCGGTGGCCAGCAGGGCCAGCGCCTTGTCGCCGAATTTCCCCCAGTCGTCCCGTGCCACGAGGCCTGCCAGCGCTTCCTCCATGATCTTGGCGGTCTTCGGACAGTCATAGGGGGCGGTGGCGGAGTAGCTGCCCATGACGCGCAGTTTCACCTCGACCACTTCCTCCGTGCCGCTGCGCGGACTGGCCTCCGGGGTCGCACGCCAGCGGGTCAACTTCAGGATGCCGCCGCTTGCGGCCGTTTCCGCCTCGTCGATCGCATTTCCGAGCGCCCTGCGGGCATCACTCTCGAAATGCCCGCCGTTGATTCCGAGGACCAGGTCGCCCGTCTGCAGGACGCCTTCCGCCGCACTGCCCGCGGCCACTTCCGTGATGAGGATCTGGCGGGCCTCGGTGGTCATGAAATTCCTGCTCACATGCATCCATCCCTTTGCCCCGGTCGGGCCGAGGGAAAACGAGCCCTTCCGCTCGAAATCGATGTGCACCCGCAGGTCCTCGACCGGACCTCCCGCAGGCTTCTGTGCGATGACGGGCGCGATGACGGCCAGGAGAAGAAGACTCGCCAGGGAGATGATCGTCGGGAAACGGTGGGATTTCATGGGAAGTGTCAACAGGACAAGGGCCGCCTCTTGCGGCCGCCCCCTAGGGTCCACATACGCGTTGATCCGCTCCATCGATCAGCCATTCACCGAATCCGGGAAAAAGGAATCTCCGCATGGTGTTGCCGACGAGCGGGGAGTGTCGGACAAAATAGTCAGGCAGCCTTGGGTATTTCCTCAGGGGGCGGCGGGCACCGTGATCATGAAATCGTCGATATACCAGCCGGCCTGGTTGACCTCTTCGTCGCTGGCAAATCGGAATTCGATGATGACGGCCTCGTTGAAGGCCTCGGCAGGCAGGGCTTTGGAATAGTCCTCCCAACCGGCGGAGGTTCCTTCCACCTTGGCTTCCAGCACCGCGAGTTCCGCCAGGTCGTCAGCGGCAAGGATCCGAATCGACCCGAAGTCCAGGAAGTCTGGCTCGATGTCCCGGAAATGCTTGAACTTCAGGGTGCCGGCGGTGTGCGCGGTGAGGTTGATCGGCGGGGTGCGCAGCCAGATGTTGGAGTCGAACCCGTAGTTGCTCCCGATATTGGTTCCGTAGCAGTAGTCGGGGCTGTTGGCGGCGGCCGGGCCGGTCGCGGCACCGCCGACCGGGGTCCCCAATTCCCAAGCGGTGGAGGGACTGCCGGCGGCATCGACGCCGCTTGTCCAGCCCGGGTCAACCCCGTCGAAGTTCTCCGAGAGGACCGTGAGCGGCGGGGCCGGGTATTCTTCCACGATGTAGAAAAGGAAGGGGTCGGCCGGCCGGGGGATCGACTTGGCGTTGAGGGGCGCGGTGGCGGGGATGGCGCCCTCCACCAGAGTCCAGCTCGCGAAGTCGAGGGTCAGGTCGTCGCTGCTCTTCAGGTTGTAGAGCATCCCGGCCTGGCTGTCTCAGGTGAAGTCGAGGTTCGCGCCGTTCCGGGCGATGGTCAGGGTCAGGGTCGCTTCCACGGCCTCGGCACTCACCTTGATCGAGTTGATGCTCGCGTTGGTGTCGGCCCCGACGCCCGAGAAGAAGCCGATCTGGAACTGCGGCTGGGTCGGGGTGAAGGAAAACATGTAAGACGCGTTGTCGGCGTTGGGAATGGGGAAGTCAAAGTTCGCGAAGTTGGTGCTGGTGCCGTCCAACCAGGCCAGCCCCTTGCCGCCCCGTTCCGCGCGCAGCATGGTGATGTCGATGGTCACCTTGCCATACAGCCCGCCGCCGACAGGCTGCGAGTCGAAGGTTTGGATAATGGCGGAGACGGTTCCGTTGGGCCCGAACTCAAGGTTCATGACATCCGCCGTGACGGCGCCGCGAGTCTTGGCACCCAAGGGAGTGGCGCTCACAGAGAGGCCCGATTCCGTCATCGTGGCAACGGCGACACCGATGGTGCCGGAGTTGATGGTGATCACCTTGTCGCCGGGGCCGGTGTCGGTGCCACCTTCGAGGTAGTAGGTTCAGCCGTTGATGGTGTCACCTTGTGGCGTCGTGTTCGAACCGCCGCCGTAGCCCGCATCACGACCTCCGGTAATCGGTTCGAGGGGATTTTGGTAATTATTGGAGAGGACGGGATTTGCGTCGAAGGTGGTTTCATTCAACACGACCACGTCGGCCTGAACGGTGGAGAAGGCCACAAGCACTCCGCAGGTGGCGAGAATTGGTCCGGGATTGCGCTTCATCGGTTACTGTAGGTTCAGGGTTGGTGTGTTGGTGTTAGACGGCTTTCCGCAGCCCAGGCCCGACGGGCAAACTCATACAGATACCCTGTGTAATCAGCTCGGCAATAGACGTCAAGTTGCACTTTCGCTTTTGTGAAGCTGGCGGTCCCGTGTTCCGTTTCATCGATGCCTCTCCCCGAACGCGTCCGGGTTGTGGGCTGCCAGGGATTTGCTTCTGGCTGATGGCTCTTGAATTACTCCGGACTTTGCGATTCTTCACAGATTATCCTTTGTGGGTTTTTGGCTCTTGTTGTCATGGTTGTTCTATAAGTGGCCTGAGAAGGCATCACTGCCGATAGGTCTTTTTATGCTTACATCGGTCGCCGCCCAAGGTTATCTTCTTCGATTTGTCCTAACCAAGGATCGGAGCCGAATTGCGTCGTGGAATGAATGAGTGGTTCGGCCCTCTCCCGCGCCCCTCCGGGGTGCCCATCAAAGGACTGTCCAAAGTTCCGGTGGTGCTACCACCGGCTACCGTCCGCTGTCCCTCCGGGACGGAGAGCGCTGCCTACCGAACGACATCCCTTCGGGACGGAGAGAGCTGCCTACCGTCCGGTGTCCCTCCGGGACGGAGAGCGCTGCCTACCGAACGACATCCCTTCGGGACGGAGAGCGCTGCCTACCGAACGACATCCCTCCGGGACGGAGAGCGCTGCCTACCGAACGACATCCCTCCGGGACGGAGAGGGCTTAACCGCAACCCTTACCCTGATACTCCTAACCGGATACCCTTGACCGACCAACGTTCCTTGTGGGCCAAATGAGCCGCATCTGAATTTTCCAGCGCCTGTCCGGTTGGGGTCTCGCGTAATTTCTGTGTGGGACAGTTCATTCGCATTCCACAAACATCGGGTCCTTCCACATTCAGATTGACGGAGAGGGGAGGACTTCCAAGTCTCAGGCCATGCCGCCCCGTGCCCGGATCCGCAACCCTCCGAGTGAGACCAACTGCTCCCGCCCGCCCATCCGGGGCCGGGTAGGAGGTGGGGCGGGCGGGACGCCCACGCTCCCTTGGGGTTCCCGCCCGCCCGTTCCGGGCAGGGCAGGAGGGTGTCCTTTCTATTTTTCAATATCATGACGAATTCCTATGATGTGATTGTGGTCGGGGTGGGGGCGGTGGGGTCGGCGACCTGCCACCAACTCGCCAAGCGCGGCCTGCGGGTCCTCGGGCTCGAGCAGTTTTCGGTGCCGCACAACATGGGAGGGTCGCACGGGAACTCCCGGCAGACCAAGATCGCCCCATACATCGGGAGCGAGTATGAGCCGATCATCACGCGGGCCTACGAGCTCTACCACGAACTCGTCGAGGAATCCGGGCAGACCGACCTGATGGTGACGACCGGTTTTCTGGACCTCGCCCCGCACCGGGATTTTTCGGGATACAAGCAGAACCTCGGGCACTTTGAGGACCTCAGCGCGGCGGAGGTCCGGGCGCGGTTTCCGCAGTTCCACATCGCGGAGCCCTACTGGGGCGCTTACGATCCGCTTGGGGCGCTGCTGCGGCCGGAGGTGGCCATCACCACCCACGTGCGCCTGGCCATGTCCCGGGGGGCCCACATCCTCGGGAACACGAAGGTGCTCGACTGGAATTCCGGTCCGGATGGGGTGACGGTGCGCACCGACCGCGCCACCTACTCGGCCGACCGCATCGTGTTCTGCGCGGGGCCTTGGACCGGCAAGCTGCTCAAGGACCTCGGGATCAGCTGCACGGTGACGCGCATGAGCTTCGCGTGGGTCTGGCCGCTGGAGAACGCCGCGGCCTACGAACCCGGGTCGATGCCGTGCTGGTGCATCGAGGACGAGGACGGCATCTATTACGGATTTCCCATGATGACGGACGTCCCGGGATACAAGATCGGGCTGCATTGGTATGGGGAGCCGGTCGATCCGGATTGCTTTGACCGGGCCCCCAACGCCCACGACGAGGAACTCATCCGCAAGGGGCTCCGGAGATATTTCCCGGAGGCCAACGGACCGCTGGTCGGCTTGCGGACCTGTCTTTATGACCACACCGTGGACGACGTCCCGATCATCGACCAGCATCCGGGGGACGAGCGGGTGACGCTCTGCGGCCCGCTCTGCGGGGCGGGCTTCAAATTCGTGCCGGCCTACGCCGAGATCGCGGCCGACTTCGTTGAGTTTGGCGCGACGAAGCTCCCGAGCGACTTCCTGCGCATCGACCGGCTCCTGTCCCCCGGCGGGTCCGCGTCCGCCCCGCGTTGATCTCCCGTCCCGGCTTTGCAAAAACTTACCAAGCTGAGAACCGAACCTGCCATGAAGACGCTGAAGCCCCTTGTGTTCCTGCCGCCCTTTCTGCTCTGCGCGGCCTTTGTTGTGCTGCAGATCGTCGATGAGCAGCGGTTCATCGACACCTTGACGGGGGCGTTCACGTGGGTGGCGGGCACCTTCGGGTGGCTCGTCTCGCTCCTCTCGCTCGGCATGCTCGTCCTCTGCGGGGTCGTCTATGCCTCCTCGTTCGGCCGGACCGTGCTCGGGGGGGCCGGCGCGAAAAAATTGCTGACCGGCTGGCAGATGTTCGCGGTTGTCCTGACCACCAACATCGCGACCGGGATTCTCTTCTGGGGAGTGTTCGAGCCGACTTGGCACCTGAGCCACCCGCCGGAGGGGATCGCCCCGAACTCGCCGGAAGCGGCGCAGTTCGCGATCTCCACCGTCTATCTGCACTGGACCCTGACGCCCTATGCCTTCGGGTCGATGGTCGGGTTGATGTTCGCCTTCGCTTATTTCAACATGAGGCGCCCCTTCAGCCTCGGGGCGCCGCTGGCCCCTCTGCTGGGCCGGCACGGCGACGGGAAGTGGGGGCAGGCCATCGATGCGGTCTGCCTCTATTGCCTTGTGGCGGGCCTGACGGCGGCCCTGGCCGGCTCCGCCCTGCTCTTGGGCGGCGGCATCCACCACCTCCTCGACATCCCCGGCAAGCCGTCCAATCTCATGCTGGGGCTGATCATCGCCGCCATCATGACGACCGCTGTGTTGGCCGCCATCAGTGGAGTGACGAAGGGGATCCGCTGGATTGCGGATGCCAACACCTGGTTCCTGATCGGCTTCCTCGCCCTCGTCCTGATCACCGGTCCGACGCGCTTCATTCTCGACTTCGCGGTGGAGGGGCTCGGTCAGTTCCTCGGTCAGTATTTCCAGAAGGTCCTGAACACGGGCGCCGCGCACAACGACCCATGGCCGCACGGGTGGACCCAGATGTATTTTTCCGCCTTCTTCGCCTGGGCGCCGATCATGGGCGTCTTCCTCGGGCGCATTGCCTACGGCTACTCGGTGCGCGCCTTTCTCCTGTTGAACGTGCTGCTGCCGTCGGTCTTCACGGGGATCTGGATGGCTGTGATCTGCGGCGGAGTGGTGCACATGGAAATGCAGGACCACGTCGGGCTGGCCGCGCAGCTGGACGGCAACGACCCCTCCAAGGTGCTCTACGCGTTTCTCGATCAGCTGCCCCTCGGGAAGATCCTCGTTCCGCTCCTGCTGATCACGGCCTTCCTGTCCTTCGTGACCACCGCCGACGGCAACACCGACACGATGAGCAACATCAGCTCCACCGGAATCTCGCCTGAGCACACCGAGTCGAAAAGGTCGGTCAAGATTGCGTGGGGGGCTCTGATGGCGGTGTTCTGCTGGATCGTGGTGACATCCTTCAAGCTGGACGGGATCCGGATGCTCTCGAACCTGGGCGGCTTTCCCGCCCTCTTTCTCTGTCTGGGCATCGCGGTGAGCGCCCTGAAGGTGGTGGCAAACCCGGCCCGCTACGACACCTTCGACGAGAACCACCCCGGCCGGGAACCCGATGAAACGAAGCCATGAACCTGCCCATTGAAGAGATTCTCAAACTCGGTCCGGCCACCCGCGCGATCCACTGTGGCGAGGGGGTCGACGCGGAGACCAAGGCGATCCGCCGCCCCATCGTGCTGTCCAACAGCTTCGAGCTGAACGACAGCTCCGAGACGCTGCCGGAGTCGTTCGACTGGGACGACCCGCACGCCTTTAACTACCCGCGCTCGCGGCATCCGAACGCCACCTATCTGGAGGAGCGCCTCGCCGGGATGGAGGGCGGGGAGGACTGCATCGTGTCGGCCAGCGGGGTGGCCGCCATCTCGGGCGCCTTCTTCACCCTCCTCAGCGCGGGCGACCACCTCATCAGCTCGCGGATCTGCTACATCGGCATTCACGGGTTCCTCGTGGAGCACCTCTCGAAGCGCTTCGGGGTCGAGCTGACGTTGGTGGACACCACCGACCCGGCCGCAGTGCGGGCGGCGGTGCGGCCCAACACGAAGGTCATTCACGTCGAGACCCCTTCCAACCCCACCACCCTTGTCAGTGACATCGCCGCCATCGCCGCCATCGCGAAGGAGGCCGGGGCGGTCTTCACGGTGGACAGCACCTTCTCCGGGCTCGTCCAGCAGAAGCCACTCAGCCTCGGCGCGGACCTCGTCATGCACAGTCTGACCAAATACATCAACGGCCACGGTGACAGCCTCGGCGGGGCGGTGATCGGCAGGAAGGACCTCATCACGCAGATCCGCCTTGCGGCCGGGGTGCACCTTGGTGCAACCATCAGCCCATTCACGGCCTGGCTGCTCATGCGCAGCGCGGCGACTCTGCCGTTGCGGATGAAACAACACGGGGAGAACGCGTTGGTCCTGGCGCGTTTCCTCGAGGCGCATCCGAAGGTGAAGTTCGTCCGCTACCCCGGCCTCGAGAGCCACCCGCAGCACGCCATCGCGAAGAAGCAGATGACCGGCTATGGCGGCATGATTAATTTCGGTCTGAAGGCGGGTCGGGAGGGATACTTCCCGTTCCTCGGGGCGCTGCGGGTCATCACGCACGCCGTCTGCCTGGGCCACGCCGAGAGCCTCGTGCAGTTCTACCCGCAGGAGGGCGACCACCCCGAACTCGGCGTGCTCAATTACCCGGAGGACATCGGGGAGGGCTTCGTGCGTTTCAGCGTGGGACTGGAGGACGCCGCGGACCTGATCGCCGACCTCGACCAGGCCCTCGCGCAGGTGCCGTGAGGGGGGTGTTCAGTGTTTGGTGTTCAGTGTTGAGGTGGGTCGGCGTTGGTTGCCGTTTCGCCCCTGCTCAGTCCGGACGGGGAGACTTTGACCGGACCATTTGGAAATCCGTCGCGGCCCTCCAAGAGAAGATCACCGACTTTGAGAAACTCCGCAGGGCCATGCGGATCGCGCCCAACTCCGGTCGGCAGGGGCGCAATAACAACGGAGAGAAGGGCAATATTCGCGCCATCGAGAAACGGGTGGGGAAGCTCCGCACCTGGCTGACCCGCCGCAATGGCTGACTCCTATTCTGCTCTTTGGGTGGGCGCCGGAGTAGTGGTTGGCGAGGTCAGACTCGATGAGACTGGCAATGTAGCCGCGGAATGATTCTCCCAGTTGGAGGCTTTTGCGCGCCGACGAACGAGGAGATCTTCGGGGGTCGTGACAGAGATGGTTTTGATGGGCATCGGATGGCATCTTCAAGGATGAGGTGGGCGATGTATTCGGAAAAGGAACGGAGATGCAGCTCCGTTATGTGGCGGGTGGGTTGTTCACGTCTTAAAGGCGCAGAAACAAATACGTCCCGCGTATGAAAGATTGTTGCCATACGATAGTATGATACGTTCCACATTCAATCCGTGAAGAATATGAAGATTAAGAGCGCATCAATTTCCCCGCCCTCCGGTCCGGCCCGGCGGCTGGTTCAGGGGCCACCCGTCAGAAGCAAATTCCTGGCAGTGGTTAGAGTCGCAATTGCCGGCTGTGTTCTGGTTGTCGCCGCGCCCGTACGGGCCGAGGTGAAGGTCCCGACTATTTTTGGCGATAACATGGTCTTGCAGCGCGACGTGGCGCTGTCCGTGTGGGGCTGGGCTGCGGCCGGTGAGAGGGTTACGGTCAGTATCGGCACCGCCAGTGTGGACGCGAAGGCCGACAAGGACGGTGCCTGGGCGGTAGAGCTGCCCGCGATGAAATGTACGCCTAATCACACCGGGCTGACGATGACGATCAAGGGCGCCAACACGATCTCGCTGAAGAACGTTCTTATCGGCGAGGTATGGGTCGGTTCCGGCCAATCAAACATGGAATGGCCACTTCATCGAAGCGACGGCGGTAAAGAGGCCATTGACGGAGCCAATCTGCCCAACATTCGCCTGTACCACGTCCCGAGGGCCAACGCCAATGCGCCCACCAAAGACATCAACACTACCTGGAAAGTCTGCTCGCCGGAGGTGACTCCAGGCTTCTCGGCCGTGCTGTTCTTTTTCGGCAAGCGCCTGCACGACGATCTGAACATGCCCATCGGCCTGATTAACAGTTCGTACGGCGGAACGCCCATCGAGGCGTGGACGGTTAACGACGCATCAAAGAAGCAGGGCGGCGTACTGTACAACGCCATGATCGCGCCGCTCCAGCCCTTCGCCGTCCGCGGAGTCGTCTGGTACCAGGGCGAACGGAACGTAAAGCATAGGAACGGCCTGAAGTACTACGATAAGTTGGAAACGCTGATCGAAAGATGGCGCGAAACCTGGAACAACGACAAGCTCTCGTTCTACACCGTGCAGATCGCGCCTTGGTCCGGGGGGGAGTACGGGCCGGGCCAGCTGCCGCCGTTGTGGGAAGCACAGGTCGCAAGCCTGAAGATACCCGGCACGGGCCTGGTCGTCGTCACTGACCTCGTGAACAACATCTGGGACATCCATCCGCGCAACAAGCCTCCGGTGGGCAACCGCCTCGCGCTGTGGGCGCTGGCCAAGGATTACGGTGAGAAGGACTTGGTCTATTCAGGCCCGCTGTACAAGTCGATGAAGGTCGAACTCGGCCAGATCCGCGTGAGCTTCGCCCACGCCGACGGCGGACTGGTGGCCAGGGACGGCAAAGAACTGAACGAGTTCCAGGTCGCCGGCACCGACGGAAAGTTCGTCCCCGCCAAGGCTGTTATCGACGGCGAGACCGTCGTGGTATCGGCCGAGGACGTGAGGTCGCCGAAAAACGTGCGGTTCGGATGGCACAATACGGCGAATCCCAACCTCATGAACAAATCCGAGCTTCCGGCCTCACCTTTTCAGACCGATCACTGGACAGGCGGCACAGGCGAGTAGCAGGGCCACCGCCTACTTGTGAAAGAGGGCGAGTCGGTGAACCGGGGCACCGTGAAAAAATGTGTCAGGAAGGAATTTTTGCAAACCGACCTTGTCCGCAATTCCTTTAAGATCTGGACGAGCCATCTCCCCGCTGCAAGCCTCGGCACTCTAGGGCAACAATCCGGAGGGCTCTCGGATATAGGAGGAATTCCTTCGCGCATTTCCAACTGGGGTGACCTGAGGTCATCTGAAGAGAGTCGGTGATCTGTGCTTCAGTTGCTAGTCGCGTCGCTGCTTCGGGATATTTCGCTCGTTGGCGTTGGAAAGGCGCTTCACGGCCCGCAGCAGGGTGCCCCAGTCTTTGTCCGAGGCCCGGTGGTAGGAATGGCCTCGACTTTTCAACCGGTTGCCACTGAATCAACAGACTCTCGTGAACCTTCGCATTCTCCATACCGCTGACAATCACATTGGGATCTCCTTCAACCAGTATCCGGAGGTGCGGGAGCGCTTGGTGGAGGAGCGCTTTGAGGCCTTGGAGCGGCTCGTGGCGACGGGCAACGAGCGGGAGGCGCATTTTTTCGTGGTGGCGGGGGATCTGTTCGACAAGCAGAGCGTCACCAAGGGGCAGGTGGAGCGGGCCGTGAAGATTTTGGCGGGATTCGAGGGGGAGGCGGTGCTGGTTTTGGCGGGGAATCACGATTTCTGCGAGGGGGCGGACAACAAACTTTGGAAGTGGGTTCGGGCGGCGGCGGAGGGGACCACGGTGCTGGCCCTGACGGAGGCGGGGACGCGGGAGTTTGCGGGGGACGATTACAAGGTGCGGTTCCATGCCTGCCCCTGTCCGAGCAAGCATGGGAAGGAGCACATGATCGGGTGGGTGGGGGAAGAGGAGAAGGATTCGGATTTCCTGCACGTGGGATTGGCGCACGGGAATGTGGAGGGGCTGGGGCTCGATGCGGATCAGCGGTATTTCAACATGTCGGAAGGTGATCTGCGGGCCGCCGGGGTGGATACCTGGTTGTTGGGGCACATTCACGTTCCGGCCCCTGCTCCGGGGACGACGGGGAAGCCGTTGTATTTCATGCCGGGCATCCACACGCCGGACTCCGTGAAGTGCAGTCATCCGGGGCATGCCTGGTGGATTGAGTTTGAGGACGGTGGGAAGTGCCGACACGAACAGCTCACGGCGGGGGCGATCCGCTTCGCGCGAGTGAGCAAGGTGTTGGAGCATGGCGGGGACCTCGCCGCACTGCGCACGGCCTGCGAGGCATTTGATGCGCCGAAGACGATTCTGGATCTCCAGCTCACGGGGCGCTTGCGGGAAGAGGAGTTGGAAGAGCTCAATGAGATGTTGGGTGAGCTGGCGCCAGGCTTTCTCCATTTCACCCGGGAGCAGGACATCGCCGCGGTGCTGGATGCGGCGGCGATTGCGAAGCGCTATCCGGAGGGGACCTTGCCGAGCAGTTTGTTGCTCGCCTTGCTGGAAGACGACACGCACCCGGGGGACGCGCACCTTGCCCTCGACATCATTGAAAGCATTCGCCCGTCATGAAACTTCTGAGCATCCGCCTGCACCCCTTTGGTGGCACCGCCGACCGCACCTGCACCCTGCATGAGGGGATGAATGTGCTGGAGGGGCCGAACGAGTTTGGGAAGAGCACCCTGAGCCATGCGCTGTGGCACGGACTGTTCACGCCGACCAACCTGACGCCCGCCGCGTTGAGGAGAACGATGGGGCGTTGGTATCCAAAGCCTGACGGGGACCATGCCCGCGTGGTGCTGGAGTTTGAGGCGGAGGGTCGGAAATGGACCCTGAGGAAGACGTGGGGCGCGGGGGGATCCGCCAACCTACAGGCGGAGGGAGCGGCCGGAATGGCCGACCCGGGCAAGGTGCAGCAGCAGTTGCTCACCCTGCTGCGCCGCAACGAGGCCACCTGGCGGCAGGTCCTGTTTGTCGGGCAGGCGCAGTTGGCGGGGACGGTGGAGGAATTGCAAAGCCGGTCGGAGGAGATGGATGACTTGCAGAGTCTCCTGACGGGGGCGGCGGCCATTCCGGGCGACATCGCCGCGGAGAAGCTGGCGGCGGCGGTGGAGGCGCGGGTGGAGGGGCATTTCAGCCGGTGGGACGTGGACACGGCCGGGCCGGAGCGGGGACGGGGGATCGAGCATCCCTGGGCGAACAAGGTCGGCCCGCAACTGGCGGCCTACTATGCGATGGAGGAAGTGCGTCGCGATCTTGGGCGGGTGCGCCGGCACGAGGAGGAGGTGGATGCGGTGAACGCGAAGATCAAGATTCTCGCGGAACGCATGGCGGCGGATCAGGAATTTGTGGTGGAGGGACGGAAGCTGCGGGAGGGCTTGGCGAGGCGTGGAGGACTGGAGGAGCGGTGCCAACGGCTTTCCGCGGAGGTCAAAGTTCTGAAGGAGGTCATGACGGCCTGGCCGGGGGCCGAGCAGGTCGTCAAGGGGAAGGAGGGAGAGCTGGAGCGGGTCCGCAAAAGTCTCGCGGCCCTCGGCGAGGAGTTGAACAACGCCAAGAAACGCGCCCAGGCGGAGAAGCTGCGCCAGGAGCATCGGCAACTCGTCAAGGCGAAGGAGGAGCTGGAGACGGCAGTCGCAGCGCTGAAGGAATCCAAGGCGGCGGATCCCGGATTGCTGGCGGAACTGAAGCGCCTGGAGCCGGAGATCGAGGGCCTCCGTATTCAGATCGCCGCGCAAAAGTTGAGCGCCACGATGGAGAGTGGTAGCGCGGTGACGGTGACGGTGGAGCGCGGGACGGAGGCACCGGAGAGCGTGGCCCTCGCGCCGGCCGAGCTTTGGGAGGGGCAGGCCGAGGGGAAGTTCCGGGTGGAGTTTGCGGACCTGAAGATCAGCGTGGAGAGTGGCACGGGAGATGTGGCGGCCCTCTTTGCGCATTTGGAAAGAGGACAGCAGCGGCGAGAGGAGATTCTCGAGTCGCTGGGGCAGGAGAGTCTCGCGGCAGTGGAGCTGGCCGAGGCGGTGCATCGGAAAGGGGCGACGGAGGTCCGGCACAAGGAGGACCTCCGCGATCGGGCTTTGCAGGGGCGCAGCGAGGAGGAATGGGCGGCCGAGATGGCCGGGCTGGCGGCGCTGCCGGAGACGCGTTCGGTCGAGGCGCTCGAGGAGGAACGCGCCGCGGCGATGAAGACGGAGGCGAAGCTGCAGCTCGAGATCGAGCAGGAGCAGAGCAAGGTGCGGCAATGGACCCGGGAGCACGAGGATGTGGACTCGCTGACGGGGAAGATTCTCGCAAAGCAGGGGGAGTTGAAGCAAGCCGAGGAGGAACTGGCGGGCTTACCGGATTTGCCGGAGGGCTTCGCGTCTGTGCCGGACTATCTCCGTCAGCTTCAGGCGAAGGAGAGCGCCCGGGAGGCGGCGGAAAAGGCGCACAATGAACTGAAGCTCGCCCAAGCGCAGTTGATGGGGGCCGCTCCGCTTGCCACGGCTGAGGAGTTGTCCAGCGCCCTGGAAGCGAAGGAGCGGGAGTTTCAACGGGAGGACGCCACGGGGCGGGCACTGTTGCGGATCGGGAAGGCCTTGCGGGATATTGTGGAAGACAGCGGCGCGGAGGATCCCATGCAGGGCCTCGCCGCGGCGGTCTCGCGGCACTTCAAGGATCTTTCCTGTGGCCGCTACGAGGAGGTCCGGATGGAGGGCGCCTCGCCGATCGGGGTGCGCGGCGAACTCGAGCTGGACACGGCCGTCCTTTCCCAAGGGACGCTCGGCTCGCTGGCCTTGGCAACCCGCTTGGCCCTCGCCGAGTTGTATCTCGACGGGATGCACGGATTCCTGCTCCTCGACGATCCCTTCACCGACCTGGACGAAGCCCGCCGCCGGGCCGCGATGGAGGCGATGGGAGGATTCGCGCAAGACCGCCAAGTCCTCATCTTTACCTGCCACCCGCAGCATGCCACGGAGTTGCAGGAGCTTGCGGGGGCGAAGGGCGCGGTGGTGGCGGGGTGAGTGAGATCGCCTGAGACCGGCCCGCTGTGCGGGGACGCGGCGGCCTCGGTGCGCGAGGTCGGTGGAGGGACGGAGAAGGGGGGCCGGAAATCGGGCTTGGAGGTGAGCTTGGCGAGTTTGTCGGCCTGGGTGGTGGCGAGTTCTTGGGGCATTTGCAGCCAGAAAAGGAGGGGCGCCCATACGCCAAGGTGACGGAGATCACGAGGGTGAAAGGGATCGGCAAGGGGACACTGGCGGCGATTCAGGACTTCCTGACGGTGGAATAGAGACAAGCCCGCCAAGCGATCCAGCGCCGGCGCAATTTTGGATAGGTCTTTAACAAGATAGCCCGATGGGACAGGCCCATCCCTACCGGAACTCGACGGAGTCCAGTGCGTCGGCTCCGTACTTCTCAAAGAGAGCAAATTTTTCAGTAGGCCAAAGGACGCTCGCCACGCAAAGACGCCCCTCGGCCACCTTCACCGAATAGCGAATGGTGATGGGCTTTTTCTCCAAGGTCCCTGTGACCTGGAACCGGGTCCAATCGCCTGATTCCACGGACTCACCCACCTCGTAGAGTTCGGAAAGATTGAAGCGGATGCTTTCGATAGTGTCTGCCCGTTCCGCAGGATCGAATGCCCCTTCCACGGCCTCGATCCGGAGACCCATTTCTCCGGGCCCTTTCCAGAGCCTGTCGATACCCGGATAGTCCTGATCATCGGGTTGCCAGAACGGCGGCAGGTTGCAGGAGTAATCCATGGACTTGCCTCTGTAGGTGACCCGCTGGATCGGATTCACTATGATGCTTTGCAGTCCATTTATGATGATCCTCCTGGACAACCGGGCGAGTCGCGGTGGTTGGGCGGCTCGTTGCGCAACCACCATCAAGGACCCCTCAAGATCGGCCTGAAATCCTAGTAGCCATTCTGCGCGTGACGCGCCTTCGCCAGTTGCCATCTCCCACACCGTCCACGTCCTGTCGTCCATGGAAAGACTCTGCTTGGGTGCCCTTGATAGTTCCTCGGTGTTGTCAAAACCCATATCCGCATAGGCCAGATAGTAGGCCGTTTCGAGGGCGATGGGATTGGTGATGTGGGTGATCTCCATGGTCAGTGAGAGCTCGTCGCGGAAGAGGTATTTTCGTGTCGAGTGTTCGGATCCGAACAAGGTCCACTCTCCACACAGGCGGCCCTTGTAGCCGACATCCGGACCGCCGATTTCCATGGGGGTCTCTCCATCGGCTGCGCCTTCGTAGTCCGCAAGGCGTTGTGTGGCGGCGAGTGCAACTGTTTCAGGATTCGGCAACCCCAAATCAATGTCGGCAAACGCGTGGTTCAGGAGCTCCCTGTGATCAGCGTCTGCCCAGCCGTAGACGAAATAGGAGCCACCCGATCCCGCCGCGTAGGTGGCCTTCCAGAACGGTGGGTCATTCTTGAGTGTGGAACTGAACGTGACGGAGCCGTCCTCCGCCACAGTCACCAGGTAGGATGGAGTGGCCTCCCGTTGCGGGTAGAGCCGCTTCAAGAGCCCTTCGAGAGCCCGGATCGCTGGGCCCGATCGGGCGGGGATCCCGTTGCCGGGGGAGGGCAAGGGCTGGATTCCGAAAACCGCGTTGCCCTCGCCTTTGAAAACAAACTTCATCCCGGCCGGATCGGGAGTGTCCACGTTGACCCAGCCGGGACTCAGCCGGATTTGATAGGGATGACCAGGGGCCGCCGCCGTATGGACCCTCTCGGAATGCCGCTCGATGGCTTCGGCAAGAGTGATGGTGCGCGCGATCAACTCCTCCTCTGTGAGCTCCACGATGTGGAAGGCGGCAAGGCGCTCGAAAAAGCGGGAGGGGGCGGCGACGGAGCGTGAAACGATTTTCGTTTCGGTCCACATCCTCGCCAAGAATCGTCCTTCCGGCCCGGTGTAGCAGGTGATGAAATTGGTGATGTCCACGGCCCTCTCCAATCGTGCGGAAAGTTCGCCGGGGGCCAGCCTGTCCCTCGGGAGCATCGCGTTTCGCGCGGCTTGGAGGGGATCCGCGAAGTAAATCCCCAGGCTTGCGGAGAGGCTGTTCATGTAGTCGGCATGGCGATCCGCCTCGGAGAAGATTTTCGTCCGCAGCTGGATTTTCAACCACCTCCTCCCGTCCTGTTCATAATCGCTCTTTTCGATGATTTCCGGCTCCTCGGCAGAGTTCCAGTTGAGGGTTTGGTAGGTTTCCTGGAAGAGGGCCTCCTCCCCCGCCCGGTTCGCCTGGCTGATTCAGCGCGGTCACCGACGCCCCGATCACCTGGCCTCCGAAGTGAATTCCACGATCCCGTCTGCGGAGTTTGTTCTCTCCCAACCTTTTCCCAGTTCCCAGCGATAGTTGGGACTCGAACCCTCGATCTCGAGTCCCCCGTCCGCCAAGGCTGTGTTGTAGAGCCTATTCGTTCCTTGCCAAAGGCCATGAGTAGCGAGGTGGGCAGGATGTTCCAGAGGGCCAACGCGGCAAACGCGCGAGGCCAGATCCTCATTCTCTTCACATTCGCCTCTGAGTCGGCGGGAAGATCCGGCGGAGGAGTCGGCAGACGGGAAAGAAACGGTTTCAGGGTCCTTCCCAAGTCGATACCCACTCCCGAGATCGGCCAAACCAGGGGCTGAGGGGAGTTCCTGCGCGTTCCAAGTCTCGTCTTTGAAGAACACAAAATGGCCATGTCCAGTCGTGTGGGGCAGAGGGGATCCGGTGAGTTGCTCGAACCGCTGCCGGAAGTCCGAGTAGTCCTGCGCCGATGCTTCGAAATTCGCCACGCAAAGGATCAACCGTCGCGGTCCGACTTTCTCCAAGGCTTGCTGGATCTCCCACCAGATTCCTTTCGTGGCGGCCGGTTGCAGAACCACGGCCCGGCTTCTTTCCATCAGGGAGAGCACGCGGTCCTGCCATTCGTCATGTCCGACATAGAGTCTCTTGGCGCCTCCCGTGACCAGCCTTTCTCCGGGCTTGCCGATGGCCACAAACGGTCCGATCTTCTTGAAATAATTGCCGAGCTGTTCTTCTGCGGTGTCTGCGGTGAAACCGAAGGCCAGCTTCACCATCCTCGGAGGATATACATGGGCGAGCGCTCCGAAGTTTTTGAGCAACTCGAAGGGCCGGAGGCCAAGCATCTTGGCAAAGAAGCCATCCGGATTGAAACTGTTCCGCCCATCGTCCCCGAACGATCGAAGATACAGGATCGGGGGTCTTTCATCGTTGTTGTCGTTTGGAGCCGATCGAGGCAAGCCGATCCTGTAACCGACATAGAGGAGTAGGGCTCCAAGATAGAGTTCGAGCATGGATTCGACCCAATGCAGGATCCCGATGTTCGGTCCCGAGGTTATGTCGACTATCCGAAGGGCGAGGCCCGGCACGAGCCAGCCCGCGAGGAAAACACCGAGGCCAACTAGCCGCAGAACGATGCCAAGGGGACGGGAACGGAACGGTTCCACTCCGGCGACTCTGCCGGAGGGTTTCTTGAGCCACTGACCGAAGAGGAAGAATGTGGAGAGCAGCGCAATGACAGCTGTCCACGGAAAAATGGAGTGGGCCAACGCTGATTCTATGCCGTAATCCTCCTGCCCGAAGACTGGAGGGGTTGACCACCACAGCCCGGCAAGCGAGATCAGGAGGAGCAAGCCTGCCAACACGGTTCCCGCGTAGGCCGGTGGGTCACCAATCCGAAAGTCGGCGTTCTGGATGGATGAGCTGAATCTCGATCCCAGGAAAATCGAGCATGCCTCGACGAGGGAGCGGGACTCCTTGAGTTCGATCTGGAAGCGGATGTTGCGCTGGTTCACCCTGATCGAGAACAGCGCGCTTCTCCCTTTTCGTCTGGCCTGAGCAGACTCCACCTCGGCCCAGGGAAATACCTTCAAATTTTTCGAGCCGACGAGATTCTTGATGCTAGCAGCCGAGTCCGGGGTGAATGCGGCCTCCGGCAGAGGTAGGTTCCTTTTCCACCGGAAGAGAACGAGGGAGTCCTCGAATGCGGCGATGGCCCGGGGCCGGATGATCCATCCTGAACGAGCGTCGCTTCCGAGGCACCCTGATGACCGGAATGGGAACCCAATTCGCTGCCGGGAGGCCGTTGTCCTTCGGGTTCTCCCCGTTGGGCGTCAAATCCGGGAGCGGTTCCCTACTGTGAACCACGTAGGCATTGCCGGCAGTGCCGGGAGGATCGCCAGGGTTTGTTTCCACTGCAGCAAATGCGGAGTGGGAGTCCCTGAGGATGAGCCTGAATCGTGCCATGGCGGTTTGGATGAGCGTTCGTTCGCGGAGAGTTGCAATCGCCCCGGCGAGATCCGTGGCAGGGTGTGGAATTCGCAAATCTGATGCAACTCAGAAACATGGCGCGGAGGATGGAGATTTGTAGGCAGCGGGTGGCGGCGAGATCGACGAGGGGTGGGAGGGAGTGGATGCTGGGCGACGTCCAGGGGGGCGCCGCGGCGGGATCTCGGAGTCGGGATCGTGACTGCGGAGGGGGTGGTCGAGGCGGGTGGGGTGGGACCCGGGGCGGCACCCGCGTGGCGGGATTGCCCCGGGCTGGGATGAGCTGTCCCGTTGGGACAGGAGAGGCGGGGCGGAGTTGTCCGGGGCTGGGATGAGAGGTCCCGTTGGGACGGGGGAGGCGGGGATTTGCGCGGAGGGCGGGGACTATTCGCTGGGGGGATCGACTTCGCGGGTGTCGGCGCCGTGGGTGTCGCTGAGGATGAGGATGGCGAGTTTCTCGACCTGTTGGAGTTCGGTGGGTTTGAGCATTTGGTAGTCGAGGCCGTTGGCGGGGGCGGGTTCGCCGGGGAGGGGCTGGGCTTGTTGGTCGCCGCCGTTGAGGCTGGCGTAGTCGAAGCGGCCGCGGAGGTCGGTGTAGCCGTCTTTGAAGAAGCGGACCGTGCCGTTGTCGAGTCGGGCATAGACCTTCACGTAGGCTTTGGGGAGGGGCTTGTTGGTGGCGCTGTCGCGGACCTCGAGGCGGCCGTAGTTCTCGACGAGGGCGAGCTTCAGGGTGTTGGCGTGGTAGGGCTGGGCCTTGCGTTGTCCGGCCCCGAGGATTTCGACGAGGACGTTGGCCTTCGAGAACTCGGCGGGCAGGGGGATCGCGGCGGTGTCCTTGTTCTTGGGGAGGGACTGGGTGGCGGACTTGTTCGGCTTGATGATGCTGAAGCGGCTGGCGTCGGTGCTGACGAAGGGATTGCTGCTGAAGGAGAACTCGGGGTCCATGAGGTAGTAGTTCACGGTGACCTTTTCGAGGTTCCGGTAGTTGAGGGCGATGGTGCCGCTCTCCACCTTGAAGTCGAAGGTGGGCTCGGTGGAGGCGAGTTCGCCCTGCTGTTTTTCGCGGTCGGGCTGGCCGTCTTTCTTCCTCGCGGCGGCCTTGCCCTCGATCTCGTCGAGTTGGCTGGTGACCTCCGCAAAGATCTCCCGCCAGCGTGGGACGGGGAAGTCGGAATAGGCTGCGGCGAGGCCGCGGGCCTCGGCGAGCTTGTCCTCGTAGAAGGCGGCGTAGCAGCGGAAGTAGTCGTGCTGGAGGCGGGTGGGGAGCAGTTTCGGATCGATGGTGTGGAAGCGGGCGAGGGCTTCCTCGACGCGGTCCTGGAGGAAGAGGTAGTAGGTCACGCTCATGGAATCCATGGCATCGAGCTGCGGCTTGTGGGCGAGGATGTCGAGGAGGTGGCGGTATTGCCCGAGGACGGCGGGGTTGGCGATGCGCCAGGCGCTGCCGAGGCGATGGGCGCGTTGATTGACGAGGGGGGAGTAGCCGAGGTGTTCGTAGCTCCGGCGCTCGATGGGATCGAGGAGGACGAGTTTGGTGTCGAGCCAGGGGCCGCATTGGTTGACGAACTGGTCCTGATGACGGAGCCATTCGCGGAGGGCGGCCGGGTCGTTGTGGACCACGGCGTAGCTGTAGAGGGTGGGGTTCCAAATGTGGTGGCGGGCCATGAAGGCGGTGAGCTTGCCGAAGAAGCCGTCCTCCTTGCAGCGCCAGGCGAGGAGATTGAAATCGAGTCGGGCGAGGTTGTTGGCCTCGAGGAAGGCGAAGACCTCGGCATCGGTGCCGTATTGCGAGACGTAGTGCCAGGAGGCCTTGTCGAACTGGGTGAGCTTGTCGACGACGTTGAATTCGAATTGATTTGCGCCGGCGGCGCTGCGGCCGGCGATGGAGACGTGCACCGGGTAATGCGCGAACTTCCCGGCTTTCGGGGTGATGGGGAAGTAGAAGAAATACTCGAAGGTCTGGGTGGTGTAGGGTTCCAGACGGACGTGGCGCGAGTCGGTGGCCTTGCTGCCGAGGACGGGGAGGGCACCCTGGGGGATTTGCAGGAGGACCTCAGCTTTGACCGGGGCGCTGGTGGGATTGGTGACGACGACGTTGGCCCCGAAGACGGCGCCGGTGAGAAACTCTTCGGTGACGTATTTTTCGAAGCGCTCGTTGCCCTCCTGACGGTAGCGGTCGTCCTGGCGGAAGAAGCTCTCCGACACCAAGAGTCCGCCCTGATGGGCGTCGGCGGGGGCGGCGGGTTTGATTTCCTTGTGGTAGGCGATGACCGGCCCGCCGGCGGTGAGGGTGAGGGCGCCGTCGGCGGTTTTCACGGTGTGTTTGGGAGACTCGAAGGGGAGGTCGAGGACGGCGAGGGCGAGCATCATTTCTGCGAAGGAGCGGCCGGTCTCGGCGAGGTCTGCGGAAAGGAAGGGCGGCTGGGCGCCCTCGGCGGCCCAGGCGGCGTAGTCGCGCCAGAAGCCGTTGACGGGGATGAGGGAGGCGTCCTGCGCGGTGATACGGAGCTTGTAGTAGTTGTTCTCGGCCCATTCCTTGGTGGGTCCGAGGGGGCGGAAGTAGGCACGGACCAGTTCGCGGGCGCGGTCGGCCGCCTTGGCTCCGAAGAAGGTGAAGTCGGCTCCCTCTTCTTCATTTGCGAGCGCCTCCAGGGCCACCTCGCCGTCGGCGAGTTGTTTCCGCATCTTTTTCGCGCTCTTGTCCTGATCGGGAGCTGCGGCGAAGGGGTCGTCACGCGGGCCGCTTTCCTCGCTTTCTCTGGCGGCGGCGGCTTGGGGCTCCGGCGGGGCGTCAGGGGCGGGTGCGGCGTCGGCGAATGCGTCGCTGTCCTTGCTTTTGAATTTTGCCTCCCGCTTGGCCCCGGCCCGGTTTCTTTCTCCCTGCATGGCGGCGCCGAGGCCCCCGGCCTCGGCCTGTTCCATGGATCGGCCGCGCAGGGCGGTTTCGAAGAGGTGATCCTGGAGGTCGGGGTCGGGGGTGATCAGTTCCCACTGCTCGCCCAGGGCCCGCGCGAGGTCGGTGGTCTGGGCCTTGATGCGAAGTCCGAGGAGGACGCGCTCGGCGGCGTTGAGGCGCTCGAAGGCCCAGGGCTGGAGGTAGGAGGCGAGGTCGTTCTCGAGAAGGTAGTCGTCCATGAAGGTGCGGTCCTTCTTGTTAGCGAGGTAAGGCTTCACGACCTTCGCGAAGAAGTCGGGGTCCTTGCGGGAGAGGAAGAAGCTCAGCTCATGACAGGCGTATTCGCTGTATTTGGCGCGCTTTTCGTCGTCCTTCAATTTCGGCCACTGCAGGACCCAGGCGAACTCGGCGAGGTTTGGGTCGCCGCTGAGGGTGGTGAGGAGGGCGTGGACGCCGGAGAGGGTGTCGTAGGTTTCCAGTTCGCCGGTGAGGACGTCGGCGATGGTCAGCGCGCCGCCTTTGTTCAGCACGGTGGTCTCTTTGCGCTGGGTGAAGGGTTTGGCAGGGTCGAGGTTGGCGAGGAGGCGCAGTTCGGTGAAGGGGGTGGCCTGTTCGGGCAGGGCGAAGGTGCGCCAGACCGCGTTGGCGGGATCCTCGGCATAGACCTGCACCTGTTGCCGGTCGCCGAGCGCCTTGCGGTCGAGGCGGATGATGCCGTCCTTGTCGGGGCGCAGGTTATAGAGAACCGGGGCGGCCGTGCCGAGGAAGTCGAGGTTGGTGTCGGCGGCGGCACCGCCGGGGATGGCACCGGATTTGGCGGCGGCGTTTTCCTTGGCGGCGGAAAGCAGAGCTCCGCCGCGTCCGCCGCCGGTGCCTCCGGCGGCCTGGCCGGCCTGTTGGGCGAGGTCCTCGGTCTCGGTCTCCCGCACTTCCCAGGGGTTGAGGAGGAGGCCGGGACGGGTGAGCATGTTGCCGGGGAGGCGTTTTGCGGAGCGGCGGTCGAGAATGTAACGGTATTCGTCGCCGATCTCGCGGCCGGCGGAGTAGAGGTTCGGATTCTTTCCGGGGGCGGCTTCGGAGGGGCCGAAGCGGGCGAAGCCGCCGAAGCTGGCGAAGAGGCCCTGTCCGGGATCGAAGAGCGTCGCGGCGACGTGGACGCGGGTGAAGGGATTGGTGTTGGCCAGCTTGATTTCGATGATCTGGTCCCCCGGAGTGATGGAAGTGATCTGGAGGTTGGCTTGGCCCTTTGCTTCGAGATGGCGGGCCTTGCCGAGGATCCAGCCGTGTTTCACGGGGCCGTCGGCGGCCTTGATGGTGATGTAGCGGTTTTCGGCGCGGAAGCGGAGGGTGTAGTCACCGGCCGGGAGCTTCGGGATGAGCAGGAAGCCATCCTTGGCCACCAGCGTCGCGGAGAGGTCCGCCACGGGGGAGCCGGCCCGCAGTTCGAGGAGGGACACGGCGGCGGGGAGGTTTTTCGCGTCGGCGAGGGAGGCGGGCAGGGGCACGCTGACGGTGTCGCCGGCCTTGGCGGTGATGAGGCTGGGCCAGGTGCGCTCGAAGTCGTCGAGCGCCCAGCGGGATTCGCGGCCGTCGGCGGTTCTGGCGTGGAGATTGGCGATTCCGGCGAGGGCTCCGAGGGCGACGCGGCCATTTTCGTCGGTCTTCAGGGCGATGTGCTGCGGGCGGGAAAAGCCGTGGTGTTCGAAGACGAAAATGACCTGCTGGTCGGTGATCGGTTCGCCATTCTTGCCGAGCACTTCGTAGGTGAAGTTTCCGTCGAAATTGGCGAGGTGTCCGTCGTTGGTGACGGCGGTCTTGTCGATGCCATTGAGGGTCCAGGTGTGCGAGGCGGAGAGGTCCCGCTTTTCGCCGCCGGTGCTGAGCACCTCGATCTTGGCGGAGAAGACCACGGTGAGCGCGGCGAGGCGTTCGGGCACGGTGAGGTCGTGGGTGAGGGCGGCGGTGGCGTCCAGTTCGAGGTTCTTCACCTCGCGGGTGGTGGAGACGCCGTCCTGGGTGGTGGAAGTGATGGTCAGTTTGGGTTCGCTCAGGAGATCCTGCGAGAGGTGGCTCTCGCCGAGCATAAGGCTGGTGCGCAGGGCGAGGGTGGCGGTGCGGCCGGCGAGGAGTTGTTCACGTTCAATGTGGAACTGGGTGTCGAGCACGTAGTTCTCGGCGTGGTGTTCGAACTGGGTGAGGGTGGCGAAGGAGCCATCGGCATCCGCGACCACGGCGGCCCGAACGCCGGGCTGGTTGGTGAAGGGCACGAGGATCCGCCCGATTTTTTTGTCCGCAGTGAACTGCCGGCCGTCGAGCCAGAGGACGGCGTTTTTCACCTGGTCGCCATTTTCGTCGAGGACGGTGAGGAGGTCTCCGCCCGGGCCGGCGGATTGAATGACGCTCCATTGGCCGTTGCGGACGAGGGCACGGCTGCTGCGGCCGCCGCCGATGAACTCGATGATCCACGCGCCGCGTTTGCCGGTGAGGGCGGGGAACTTGAAGGTTTGGCGGGTGCGTTTGAAGGGTCCGGTTGCGAAGGCGTGTTTCTCCTCGCTGTTGGCGACGAGGCCGTCGAGGTTGAGGTCGGTGTTGAGTTGGCGGCCTTCGGTGAGAAAGAAGTTGAGGGTGTTGACCTCGTAGATGCGGACGAGGAGTTCCGGCGCGTTTTTGACGATCACGTCGAACTCCACGGAGTCGCCCGGTTTTCCGCCGAGGGCGGGAGGGAAGGTGGTGGCGTTGGTGGCGGGGAACTCGATATCGACGCGTTCCTTGAGGGCCTGGAAGGCGGTGGGGGTGAGCAGGGAGGCCCACTGTTCGGGGTTGCCGTGGCCGCCGGTGATGAGGGCCTCGGCGAGGACGGGCTTGAGCCAGGTGTCGCGCACGTAGTCGGTGTAGGGCTTCATCAGGCCCGCGCCCACCTGGCCGGGATTGGCGGAGGCGGCGCGGTCGAAGAGCTGCAGGAAATACTCGAGGACGAGTGGCTCGTCGTTGCCGATGGGGCGACCGTTCAGGAGAGGGCCGGACAGGTTGGCGTTCAGGTCGCTCATCGGTTCCCGCTGTTGGAGGCCCTTGAGCCATTCGGGGTTCACATAGCCCAAGGGGCGGGGGAGCTTGAGGTAGGCGAGGAAGAGGGCCTGGTTGTAAATGCCCTGCTGCCGGTCGTGGTCGAGGCGTTGGTAGAGGATGGAGGCCTTCAGGGTGTTGAAGGCCGAGGGGAGGGTTTGAGCGTAATCCCAGAGGCGGGTCAGCCAGGCCTCGCGGGCCGCGGTGTCGAATTGCACATCGGCATCGGCCCCGGGCGCGAGTTTGCGGAGCTTGGTGAGAACGAAGGGTTCGCTCTTCGCGAGGTCCGGGACGAGTTTCGCCAGGGTGTCGAGCTGCGCGGGGAGAAGGGCCCCGTGAATGGCGAAGGCCCCGAAGCCCCGGGCGTCTTTCATCTTCAGTTCGGCGGCGATGAATTCGACGAGGCCCGGCACATCGGGTCGTTGCAGTTTGCCGAGGGCGGCCGGCGTCTGCTGGTCGGACAGCTTCACCTTGTTGGCGACCAATGCTTCGACTTCCTGGATGGTGAGGGACTGCAGGCCCTGGTCGTTGTGGAGGGCGTCCTGGAGAAAGACGCTGCGGGCGATGCGGGTCGGGTCGAGGGCGACGGGGAGATCCGGCTTCTTGTCGCGGGCCTCCTGCTGGTGGTTGAACTGCAGGCCGAGGCGTTCGCGGAGGTAGGCGAGGGTTTGCTGCGGGGTGGCGTCGTAGTCGAGGAGAGCCTCGCGGTTCAGGATGATGCGGCGGCGGGGGTTCTCGTTCGGGGAGCGTTTCTCCCACTGGGCGAGGACCTCGGCAAGCTTGGCTTCGTTGCGGGTGTTTTGATAATGCAGGGCACTAAAGAAGTAGTAGTCCTCCGATCCAGGGACGAGTTCGCCGAGGATTTTTTCGCGGTCCGGGGCGAGAGCGAACTTTTCGATGAAGCCAATTTCGTTCTCGGCGGGGGCCGGGGAGGGAAGGAGGAGGAAGAGGGCCGCCGCGAGGAGGGCGGCGGTGGTGAGGGAGCGGAGGGGGCGGGGGCGGGCAGCAAGGGTGATCATGGTGAAGTGCCGGGTGAGGCAGGTGATAGACTACTCTTTACCTTGTGAATCGGCAAGTGGTGCCTGAGGTTGCCGGCTTTGGGGTGTGTGGCGGAGGCCGGGGCTGGGAGGAGATGTCCGTTCAGGACAGGCGGACGGAGAAAGGGAGCGACTTTTTTGTGGGGGGTGGGTTGTATCGGGGGAATCTGACTTTGTTTTGCCATGTTGACTGAAGCACCTGACACTTGGACCCTGCAGGAAGCCGCGCATTTGTTGAATCGGGCGGGGTTTGGCGGGAATCCGCGGGAGGTGAAGGAGTTTCATGGGCGGGGTCGGAAGAAGGCGGTGGAGTGGTTGTTGGCGATGGAGGCCCCGCTGGACGAGATTTCGGTGCCGGGGTGGGCGGTGGATGAGAAGGCGGTTTTGGCGCAGGCGCGGGAACGGTTTGCGGGGATGCGGGAAGGGATGCGGGGGCTGAGTGCGGAAGAGCAGGAGAAGAAGCGGCGGGAGTTGAATCAGGAGCGGCAACGGGAGCAGCGGCAGCAATCGGTGGACCTGCAGGAGTGGTGGTTTCGGCGGATGGTGGTGACGAAGGCGCCGCTGCGGGAGAAGATGACGCTCTTTTGGCACGATCACTTCCCGAGCAGCGTGCAGAAGGTCCGGGTGGCGTATCTGCTCTACAAGCAGAACGCGTTGTATCGGGAGCATGCGGTGGGGAATTTCAAGGAACTGACGCGGGCGGTGGCGGTGGATCCGGCGATGATGCTGTATCTCGACACGCAGACCTCGAAGAAGGGCAAGCCGAACGAGAATTTTTCGCGGGAGTTGATGGAGTTGTTCACGCTGGGCGAGGGGAACTACACGGAGGAGGATGTGAAGGAGGCGGCGCGGGCGTTTACGGGGTATATTGTTAATCGCGGGACGGGGCAGGTGACGCACCAGAGGCTGCAGTGGGACGGCGGGGAGAAGACGGTGCTGGGGAAGTCGGGGAAGTTTGACGGGAACGGGGTGATCGATGTGCTCTTCGGGCAGAAGGCCTGTGCGGAGTATTTACCGAAGAAGCTATGGGAGTTTTTCGCCTATGAGGGACCGTCCACGGAGTTGGTGGAGGGCTTGGGGCAGAGTTTTCGGGACGGGGCGTTCGAGGTGAAGCCGCTCCTGCGGGAGATCTTTCTCTCGAAAGAGTTTTACTCGAATTCGGCGCTGCGGACGCAAATCAAGGGGCCGGTGCAGTTCCTGGTGGGGATGTTGCGGCAACTGGAGCTGGCGGGGTTGCCGAAGGTGTACACGGTGAGCATTTGTCAGCAGTTGGGGCAGGTGCTCTTTCTGCCGCCGAACGTGGCGGGATGGGACTGGGGGCGGGCGTGGATCAATACGAATGCCCTGCTGACGCGCTACAACGTGGCGGGGTTTGTGACGAAGGGGACGGATGCGGAGGCGATTGCCTCCGCCGGAGGGGGCGGTGGCGGGGGTGGTGAGCAGATGATGGACCGGGTGCGGGGGATGATGCGGTCGGTGGGGAGGAACTGGGCGGGGCCGGACTATGACAAGCTGGTGCCGCGGGAACTGCGGGGGGACAGCGGGGAGTTGGTGAAGCTGTTGAGCTTTCGCCTGTTCCAAACGCAGTTGGAGGAGAAGCAGCGGAAGACCTTTGAGCAGTATGCGGATGCCAAACGCGGGTTGGTGTTCACGAACACAGAGGTGGCCGAATTGACGCACCTGATGATGAGCACGCCACACTATCAACTGACCTGAACCCCAACGAATCGAGAACGCCATGAGTGACTATTTGAAAACACGCCGCGAGTTTGTGAAGACCTCCGTGTGGGGGGCGTCGGCGGCCTGGACGGTGCCGATGTTTTTGGACCGGACCTTTGCGGAGATCGACCAGAAGACGAGGGATCTGGCGGTGCAGGCGGACAGCGGAAAGGATCGCGAGATCCTGGTGGTGCTGCAGTTGGCGGGGGGGAATGACGGGCTGAACACGGTGGTGCCCTACGGGGACGATGCCTACCACAAGGCGCGGCCCGGGCTGGGGAAGGAGAAGACCGAGTTGATCGCGCTCAATGATCATTTGGGGCTGAACAAGAGTCTCGGGTATCTCGGTGAGCTCTACGGGGAGGGCGATCTGGCGGTGGTGCAGGGGGTGGGCTATCCGAATCCGAATCGCTCGCACTTCGTGGCGACCTCAGTGTGGGAGACGGCGGATCCGTCGGCGAAGAGCAACACGGGTTGGTTGGGACGGTATTTTGACAGCGAGTGTCCGGGAGCGGATCCGACGGTGGGGATCAGTCTGAAGAAGACGCAGCCGGAGGCCTTTGGGGCGGAGAAGAATCCGGGGATCTGCCTGAACACGCCGGAGCTGTATCGCTGGATGCATGCGGGTGGGGATGATGCGATGGCGGAGGAGATGTTTGCCTCGCTGAATCAGCCGGGCGAGGAGGCGAGCGGAAGTTCCATCGAGGAGGTCGGCAAGGCCGGTGGGAAGGTGGGAGAGGACAGCCTGGCCTTCCTGGAGCGGGTGGCGTTGGACGCGCAGGTGAGTTCGAAAAGGATTCTGGAAGTGGCGGCGAAGTATCAATCGAAGGTGCGCTATGCGGGGACGCCGATTGCGCGGAGTATGAATCTGGTGTCGCGGATGATCGCGGGTGGTTTGTCGACGCGGGTGTATTACGTGAGCCATGGTGGGTTTGACACGCACCAGGGACAGGAGGGGCGGCATGACAATCTGCTGGGGCAGATGGATGAGGCGTTGAAGGCGTTTTTTACGGATCTGAAGCAGCAGGGGAACTATGACCGGGTGACCGTGTTGACGTTTTCGGAGTTTGGTCGTCGGGTGGCGCAGAATGCGAGCGCGGGGACGGATCATGGGAAGGGTTCGTGTTTGTTTGTGGCGGGTGGTGGGGTGAAGGGCGGGCTCTATGGGGAGCATCCGAGTTTGGCTGATTTGGATCAGGGAGATCTGAAGCACACGGTCGATTTTCGTTCGGTGTACGCGACGGTGTTGGAGAAGTGGTTGAAGGGGAACTCGCAGGTGGCGGTGAAGGGGAAGTATGAGGTGATGGGGTTTATGGGGTAGTAGTTATTGGTTATTGGTTGTTGGTTGTTGGTTGTTGGTTGTTGGGGAAGGGGGAATTGTCCGGGAAGGGAGCGGGTGGGTCTGGCGTTTGGTTGAGGGTGAGCTCGGCGGTTTCCGGCACCCTTCCGGGGTGCGGAGAACGGGAGACGGGAAGGTCCGGTGGTGTTACCACCGGCTACCGTATGGATCCCCTCCGGGGAAATACGGAGGGTGGAGGGTGGAGGGTGACCCGGGCTTTACCGGTTGTGGCGCTTTCGGGTGAGGATTTCGGTGTGGAGGAAGTGGCAGAGGTTGGCTCCGGGTCTTTGGGTGTGCTGATCTGGAAGAGGGGGACTCTGCTCCACCGCGCGGGTCAAGCCCCGTCCCTCCCGGGCGGGGTCGAGCCCCCGCACTCCGGGGGTATTTTGTCGCGGTGCGACGGCGGGGACGAAGTGGGTCCCTTGTGTGGGGATCAGAGTTCCGGGAGTTGCCAGGGGGCTGGAGCGTTTGCGCCATCCGGATTGGATGTTTCCCTGGCGGGGGCGGTGACGCGGAGGAGGACGTTGCTTTGGCCGTTGGTGGTTTCGTAGGCGACGACGCCGCGGAGGGTGACCCAGGTTTGGGGCGGGAAGGTGGGGAGGGCCTCGGGGAAGCGGACGGTGATGCCGAGGACCTGGGCGTCGGCGGCGCAGCAGGTCATGAAGACGCGGTAGAGGCGCATGCGTTGGCCGTCAGGGTTGAGGGAGGGGTCCCCGGCGATGAGTTGTCCGGTGATCTCCGCGGGGAGACCGTCGAAGACGGACATGATTTCCTCGTCGCCGGCAGACCAGAAGAGTTGGGTGAGGTCGATGCGGTAGTGGCCGTCCTCGGTCTTGGGGGTGTATTTGTCGAGGGACTCGCGGGTGAAGGGGGGGAGGTCGCGGATGAGGACGGCGGCGCGTTGGCGGTCGTTGTCGTTGAGTCCTTTTCGGGCAAGGGCGCTGGCAGAGTAGCTGTCGGTGGTCCAGAGGAGGGTGAGGACGACGGGGAGGATCATGAGGGAGAGGCTGACGAGGGGGCTTTGGTCGGCGTGGTCGTGTCCGTCGTGGGCGCCGTGATCGTGTCCGCAGTCGGAGGGTTCGCCGGCGGTGAGGAGGTTGAAGAGGCCGAGGACGATCATGCCGAGGCCACCGGCGAGGGCGATGGTATGGAATTCTGGGGCGAGGTAGTGCTGGATGCGGTTGGCGGCGTAAAACCACACCGGGACGACACCCCAGAGGATGGTGGCGAGGCTGTAGGTGAGGGTTCTGGTCACGGTTATTGGTTATTGGGGGGGGAAGGGAGCGCCGAACATCGCACGCCGAATATTGAATGCGGAATGAAGGTTAGGTGAGGAGTGATTGGAGGAGGAGGGAGAGGAGGCCGATGGTGAGGAAGAGGGCGAGGGCGAGGAGGAGGATGAAGCGCTTTTGGAGGATGGTGTGGTAGAGGAAGAGGAGTTTGATATCCATCATGGGTCCGAAGACGAGGAAGGCGAGGCGGGCGGCGAAGGTGAATTTGTCGAGGGTGGCGGCGATGAAGGCGTCGGAGGTGCTGCAGAGGGAGAGGAGGAAGGCGAGGATCATGAGGGTGGCGGGAGCCCCGGCGGGGCTTTGGGCCATTTGATCGATCCAGTCGGCGCCGGGGGCGATGCCGGTGTTGAAGAGGGCGGTGATGGTGACGCCGATGGCGAAGTAAACGCCGACGTCCACGAAGTCGCGTTGGGCGGAGCGGAGGGCCTGGGTGAGGCGGGAGGGGGGGGCGTGTGTGTGGGAGTGATCGTGTGTGTGGGAGTGATCGTGTGTGTGGGAGTGCTCGTGTGTGTGGGAGTGCTCGTGGCCGCAACATTCGTCGTGGTCGTGCTGCTCGTGTTTGGGATCGGCGGTGAGGGATTTGCGGAAGGCGGAGCGGAGGAGGACGGTGAGAGGGACGCGGAGGATGACGAGGCCGACGGCGACGGCGACGAGATAGCCCATGCCGAGGCGGGCGAGCATCATGGTGAGGGGTTCCTGGCCGCTGAAGGCCTTCCAGGTGCTGAGGGCGGTGACGGGATTGACGATGGGGGCGGCCAGCATGTAGGTGAGGGCGCAGGAGACGGGGAGGCCCTTTTTGACGAGGCGTCGGATGACCGGGACGACAGCGCATTCGCAGACCGGGAGGAAGAGGCCGAGGATGCCGCAGAGGAGGATGGCACCGATCTTGTTGCGGGGGAGGACGCGTTCGAGGGCGTTGGCGGGGAGGTAGACGTCGATGAAGCCGCTGAGGAGGGTGCCGAGGAGGATGAAGGGGGCTCCCTCGAGAAGGATGGAGAGGAAGGCGATGGCGAAATCCTGGAGCGCTTCGTTGGCCACGGGGGGAGGAAAGACTATTGGGGGGGATTACTCACGCCTAAATGTCGGACAGGTCGGGCGGGTCGGGCTAGCGGAGTTCGATGTGGGGGAAGTTAGGGGAGCGGCGGTCTTCGGGGTTGGTGGCGTTGAGGGTGACGATGCGGCAGGCGATCTCGCCGCCGAGGAAGGCGGCGAGGGCCTGGTCGGGGGCGATGCAGCAAAAGGTGGCGAGGGGGTCGCTCTGGGTGGCGGTGGGGGCGATGACGGTGGCGGCGATGCGGTCGTGCAGACCGAGGCCGGAGGCGGGGTCGATGATGTGCGAGAAGCGCTGGCCTTCGATGATGATGAACTGGTGGAGGTCGCCGGAGGTGGAGACGGCGCAGTTGGAGACGTTGATGTATTCGGGGACCTCGGGTCCGAAGGTGCGGATGCCGACGCGCCAGGCGCGGGCCCCGGGTGGGGGATCGCCGAGGCGGATGTCGCCGCCGGCCGCGATGAGGGCGCGGAAGAAGCCTTTCTGTCTGAGCACGGCTAGCATTTCATCGGCGGCGAATCCCTTGGCGATGCCGCCGAGGTCGAGTTTGAGGCCGGGTTTGGTGATGCGGACGGTGTTGTTTTTCTGATCGACGTGGAGGGATTGCCAACCGGAGGCGCTCCGGGCGGCGGTGAGGGTGGCGAGATCGGGGAGTTGTTCGGTGTCGCGGGCCTGTCGCCAGAGTTGGGTGAGGGTGCCGAGGGTGGGATCGAAGAGGCCGGAGGTGGCGTCGGCGGAGGCCACGGCGTGGGCGAGGACGGTGGTGAGGGTGGGGGAGACGGGGATGGGATCCTCGTTCTGTTGGGCGTTGAGGCGGCTGAGTTCGCTTTGTGGATCGTAGTCGCTGCAGATTGCGTTGATTTCCTCTCCCCGGGCGAAGGCGGCGGCGATGGCTTCGCGGGCCTTGGGTTCGTCCTCGGCGTAAAGGACGATGCGGAAGAGGGTGCCCATGAGGGGGCGTTCCTCCTCGGTGAGTTTGAATTGGGATGCTCCGAAGGGATCAAGGTTTTCGCCCCCCGAGATCGCGGTGATTGCGGTGGACTCGTAGGGAGGTGGTTTGAAGAATATCCACCAGACGCCGCCGGCAACGAGGAGGAGGGCCGACAATAGCAGGAAAATCCGTTTGGCGGATCGGCGGGGACGGGTTACAGATGGGGCCATGAAAGGTAAGATATCGATGCTCTTGGCGGCGGTTTGTTCGATCTTCGGTGGAACTTGTTGTGCGGGGGAGCCGCTGGAGCTTGGCAAAGGGATCCCGGAAGTGGAAGCGAAGACGCAGGAGGGGAAGACGATCAAGCTGCACGAGGAGGGGGCGAAGGGCTGGATGCTGGTGTATTTCTACCCGAAGGCGGACACTCCGGGCTGCACGAAGCAGGCCTGCTCGCTGCGGGATGCGTATGCGACGCTGACGGAGAAGGGGGTGAAGGTGTTCGGAGTTTCGACCGACACGGTGGAAGAGCAGAAGGCCTTTGCGGAGAAGTTCGAGCTGCCCTTCACGTTGTTGGCCGACAAGGAGGCGGTGGTGGTGAAGAAGTTTGGGGTGCCGACCATGAGGGACGATGCCTTCGCGAGCCGTCAGGCGTATTTGTTCAAGGACGGCAAGCTGGTGTGGCGCGATCTGAAGGCGAGCACGGAGCAGCAGGCGGCGGATGTCTTGAAGGAGATCGGGGAGTAAGAGGGGCTCGGTTGGTGGAAACCCCGACTTGGCGTGCCGCAGGCACGGGCAGAAGCGCCTACTTTGTGTCGAAGTCGATGACGAAGACGTCGTCGAGGATGGGGCGGAGTTCCTTGACGAAGGCCTGGTGGGCTTCGTGGGGGAGGTAGACGGCGAGGCCTTCCTTGGTGGCGAAGCTGACGATGAAGCAATGGGTGAAGCCCTTGGCGCGGTCTTCCTCGCTGACGTTGGTGCCCCAATCGAGACCGGTGATGGTGTCGATCTTGGAGGGGAGGGCGGCGAAGCCCTTCTCGACGGACTGGATCTGACCGGGGGTGGCGTTTTCCTTGAACTTGAGGCAGACGACGTGGCGGAAGGAGGATTTCTTCACCTCGTGGTGATCGGCGGAGGCGGAGAGGATGGTGGTCATGGTGAGGGCGAGGATGAGCGCGATGGTCTTCATGGAGGGGACGATGGGAGGAAAATCAGGAGGGGTCAATCCGGCATCTCCGGAGGAAGTGAAAGAAGCTGGCCATTTGGCAGGCAATCTGCTATTCTGTCCAACAATGGAAGAAAGTATGTTGTTCACCTCGACGGACCGCTTCCAAGAGCGGGATTTCACGTACCTGACCGCGGTGGTTGCGGGTCAGGGCGATACCGGAGCATTTCGGAGATTCGTGGCGGAGCGCGACGCGCTGCATCAGATTCTCGATGACCCGCGGGTGCTGGGTTCCCTGCTGGAGACGCCGACCTTGCTGGATGTCAGTCCGTGGTTTTATTTCTACGTTCTGACGCGGCAGAGCCTGTTGCGGAGCGGACTGGATGACGTCTCCCTGGCCGAGTATCTCAGTTCGGTGCTGGCGGAGCGGGTGCCATTGGCGGCTGGTGACACGTTAGGAGGGATCCCCGGGTGCCTGTCGCGGTCGGTGGATTTTTTGGCGGTGTTGGACAAGGCCTCCGGCAACATGCGTTTCGAGGCCCTCGTGGCGGGTGGAAACCAGTTTCTGGTGCTGACGGGGATTTTTCCGGAGTTCATCGTGCGGCGCTCCGAGCGGCATGGGGCGCCGGGGCTGCAGTATTACGAGAACATGGCGCGGGCCTCGTATTGCGAGGCGCAGGAGCATCCCCGGGCGGTGCGGCAGGGGCTGAAGGGGGTGCTGGGGACCTTGTCCGAGGTGCTTCCGGAGGCGCGGCGTTCACTGAACCGGATGGCGGACTCGTTGTTGTTCCTTGCCAGTTGAGCGGTCGCGAGGTGGGGTGGCGCAGGAGGAGGGGGGTGGCAAGGATGCGGCCCTTCTTGGACATTGTGGGGTGGGACATGCTGTGGCAGAGTGCGGTTGATGCTGGAAGTGGATCAGTTGATCGAGTTGGAGATCCGGGCGCGGGAGGAGTTGGAGCGCTTGCGGGAGGAGGCACAGAAGGATGTGGCGGATCCGGCGGCCGTGGCGGTGGACGTGGCGATTGGGCGGCTGTCGCGCTTGGATTCGATGCAGATGGAGGAGGTACGGAAAGATGCCTGTCGCCGACGGAATGAGCGGATCCATTTGCTGCAGCAGGCGGTGAATAACATGGATGAGGGAAGCTACGGCCAGTGCGGAGGCTGTGGGGAGTGGATTGCCTATGAGCGGCTGGAGGAGAGTCCGGAGGCCACGTTGTGCGGATCGTGCGCCCGGTAGGATCAAGAGGGCCCGGAGACAGCGGTAATTAGGGTTGCGGGGGGGGTGGGGATTGGTCACCCTGCGGGATCATGCAAATGGCGACTACTGCAATCTGGACCGGGGTGATATTGGGAGCGTTTACCAGTGTGGAGCTGGCCCACGGGAGAACCCAGGGGATCGAAAGTGCATCTCCTGTTTCGGTGATTACGGCCTCCGAGTTCGATGCCACTGGAGTGAACACGTTGGACGCCTTGTTGCGGATGCAGCCCGCGGTCTCCATTTCGAGTTCCGCGGGTTCCGCCGGCACGTCCCAAGTGGAATTACGGGGTCTTGGCAGCAGCCGGACCTTGGTTCTGGTGGACGGTCGGCGCTTTTTTCAGGGCGGCGTGATGCTCGGCTCCCACGGGGATCCGACCTACAATGGTGCGGACAGCGTGGAGTTTTTGAATGTGAATGTGGCGGGCGGCACCGTGTTTGGGCGGGATGCGATCGGGGGAGTGATCACCGGACAGCTCAACGTGACCCGTTTTGGGGAGCGCTTGGAGAACGCCGACCGCGACCGGACGGCGGTTGATTTGGATCTCGGCCTCTCGCTGCATCGGTCCTTCGGTCCCTCCCGGGACTTGAACAGCACGATTCGTTTCCACGCGGGGGACACGGGATCGCTCAACTCCGGATTCCTGAAGCCGGGGGTGTTGGAGAACGAGGTGGTTGATTGGCAGACGGAGACCCGATTTGATTGGCGTGCTGATGGGCAGGCGCTGGGATCGACGGGCTGGGGAGCGACGACGTTTTACGGGACGGAGGGGTTTTTGGAGTCCAGCGGCGACCAGCACGACACCATGAAGTTGTATGTCGGCCAGGAGTTGCGCTACAATTTTGCCTCCGGCACGACCGCGTTCGCCGATGTGCAATATGGATTGCGGAATTGGGACAAGAAGGTGGACTTTGATTCGACCTGGATCGCCACGTCGGTGGGGATGCGCAAAGGCGGCGCCAACTGGAGCCTGGACGGTGCAGTCGGTTTCCAGTGGAGCGACTATGACGATCTGAACGAGAAGCGGGACACCATCACGGCCAACTTGTCGTATGAGCGCCTTCTCACCGACCAGACGCACCTGATTTTCAATGCAAACTACGGCGTGCAGCATCTTTTCCTGAACGAAGGGGGCTGGGACTTTGCCGATCCGAAGGGTTTGTTTGTTGGAACGCGTCTGGAGCATGAGGTCAATGACCGGGCCGCTTTGGGCCTGAGCTTCAACATGCTTGACGTGGAATCGGAGTGGTCCTCGGCGGATCTTCACCGCGGTTCGATCGGCTTGGATGGTCGCTTCAATCTCAGCGACACGCTCACCATCAATCCCAGCGTGGCGTTCGTGAATCAGGATGACACCCCGTCGAATGGCGATAATTTTTTCATCTTCGGTCTGGGAGCGATCAAGAGCTACTAGGGAGGCGTCCCGGAAATCCCGGTGCGGATTGATGTCCCCACGAGCGAGGCGAATGCACTTCGGTGTACTTGCCGACTTTTTTTGGGGAGCCGTTCAGCGGTGGAGACGGAGGATGCGGGCGACCTCGGTTGCTGCGGCGGGGGTGTCGGTGATGCCGTGGTTGGAGCGGACGATGATTTCACTTTCCGTGTTGTCGAGATGGGCGCTGGGGTAGGGGACCACGGCGTCGGTGTTCCATCGGAGGTTCGGGCCGCCGAGGTCGCCGATGATGCTGTGGAGGTGCACTTCGCCGCGCATGGGCATTTTCTGAAGGGCAAGGAGGGCGGGGCTGTTGGGGTTGAGTTGGGTGACGGAGACCTCGCCCTGGAGTGAGAGCAGGCGCGCGGCGGAGGTGAGGGCCTCGGGATTGCCGGTGGCGAGAAGTTGGGCGACGTGGAAGGTGCCACCGACGGCGCGGAGGGGGATGCGGATGAGTTTGAGAGCCAGCCATTCGAGGGAGCCTTTGGCGAGGCCGCTGCCCTGATGGGGCGTGGCGAGGAAGATGACGCGTCTTGGCCAGGGGAGGGGTTCGAAAAGGAGGCGTTTGCGGAGCTGCAATTTTTCGCGGGGGGTGATTCCGAGGGTGTTTAGATCCTGCTGAAAGTAGCTGTGGTAGAGCGCCTCGCTGTTGTGGGAGATGCTGGCGCGGGTCATGAGTCCTCCCATGCTGTGGGCGACGACGACCATGTCGTGGAGTTTGGAGTCGTTGCGGTCGGGGTCGAGGGCGGTGATGAGTTCGGTGAGATCGCGGCGGAGGGCCGCAGCGGAGTCGAGCCAGGGTTCGCCGGTGGGGTAGAAGTAGAACCAGAACTGGTAACGCGGCCAGAGGGCGGGGTCGCGTTGCAGGTGGCTGACCATGTCGCGGAAGGCGAGGGGGCTGGAGGCGAGGCCGTGGATGAAGAGGACGGGGATCTTGTCGCGGTCGTAGGGCGTGTAGAGGTAGAGGCCGCGGCGGTCGGTGTAGTCGGAGGGGGTGAGGAAGCCGCGGAGGTTGAGGAGTCCATCCTGTTGTTCGCGGACGATGTAGTCGAAGATCAGGCCGTCGGCGGCGGCGAGGGGTTGGCCGTTCAGGTTTGCGGAGCCGCGGGGGTCGTAGAGGTCGAGTTGCAGGTGATCGGGTGAGACCTGGGTGGCGACGAGGGTGGCGGTTTGAAGGGTGAGGAGGTGGGCGTGGGGAGTGAGTTGGACGGAGACGACGGGGGGCGTGCCGTGGCCAGCGAGGACGGGGATGCCGATGGCGTTGTCCTGAAGGGGCAGGCGGGTGCGGATCTGGTAGCCGTCGAGAAGGGTGGTGAAGGTGGGGAGGGAGGGGTGGGCGCTGTGGGTGGTCACCGTGAAGCCGTCTGCTGTCGGGCCGAGCCCCGCCTTGCGCCAGGCGCGGGCCACGTCGAGAGTGTCGGAGGCGTTGAGGAGGCGGGGCGGTGAACCGGCGGGTGGCGCTTCGCGATGGAGGTGTGCGATGTTGCCACAGGCTGCGGTCAGGAAGGACAGCAAGAGGAGGGTGGCGGAACGGGCGGACACGGGTTCCCTTTAGACCGGTCTCCGGGCAATGGGAATCTTGGGTTTGGGAAAACGGAGGAACCACCCGATGGCACCCCGGCCCATCCCACACGGAAGGCCGGGGTGCGTTTGTTCGGGGGGGAAAGCTATCGCCTTCGGTGTAGCAGGAGGGAGAGAGAACCAATCGCGCCGAGGAGGAGGGCGGCGGGTTCGGGGACGCCGACCATGGTGATCTGAGCCTGGTTGTTGGTGTTGGGGGTGAAGGGATCGATGAAGCCATCGTCCAGATGGATCCAATCGACGGTATTGTCGACGTTGGAGGTTTGGCCCAGGGTCCAGGAGCCGTCGCTGCGATCGACGGTGAGGTGGACACTGGCTGGGGCGAGGCCCGTGCCGAGGAGGGTGAGGGTGAACAAGAGGGAATGGTGCTTTAGTTTCATTGTTTGTATCGGTGCATGCTGATGCCTTCGCCTCAAAAGAGGCGGTGACAGGCCCTCAGCCGAAATGGGGAGGGATGATTTCCAAAAAAGTTTGGAAAAGTGCAGGCGGGGCTCCTTTGGGGGCCGCCGGGGGAGAGGGCGTTACTCCTGTTTTGCAGCGGGAGAGAGGAGGGTCTCGAGGGCGGAGCACATTTCGGCGACGTTGAATCCGCGGGGGCCGCGCTCACCTCGGAAGGCGATCTTGCCTTCGGGAGTGAGGATGAAGAGGCGGTCGGGGTGGCCTTGGAAGGCGTCGCCGACGGTGTTTTTCATGTCATCGACGAGGAGGGGCATGGAGAGTTTGAGATCGGCGACGCAGGAGTTGGCGGCCTTGGTGCGTTCGTCGAGAGTGGTGTGTTGGGTGATGTCGATGTGGCGGGCGGGGCGGTTGCCGTCGGAGGCGTGGGCTTCCTTGAGGTAGATGAGGTAGAAGTCGGCGCGGTCCTTGTAGGTTTGGAAGGTCTTCTCCAAGCTCACGGCCTGGCGGGTGAAGGGGCCTCAGGTGTGGGAGCCGAAGATGAGGACGGTGAGGCGTTTGGGTTTGGCGAGATCGACGGTGAGTTTGCCGTCGGGGGAGGTTGCGCTGACGGTGGGGATGGCTGCGCCGAGCTTTGGGGCGAGGTCGGGACCGCGGCTGAGTTGAGCGGAGGCAACGGAGGCGGAGAGGAAGAGGAAGAGGAGGGCGCGGGTGATCATGGGAATGAAACGCCGGGTGGGGCGGGGAGTTGCGGGAAGAGGGGTTCGTAATCTCCCGGACTGGTGCTAGGGTTGGGTGGTTCCGATGATGAAGAACAAGGATGAGTATGTGCCGGTGAACCCGTGGTCAGGGGAAGAGGGGCGGCCGGTAGCGGTGTGGGGAGAAGAGCGGGTGGCGGAGGCGATCAGTGGGGCGATGGCGGCCTTCGAGGGTCATCGGCGGAGTGGCTTTGCGGAGCGGGCCGGAAAGATGAGGGCGGCGGCGGAGGGGTTGGAGAGTCGGCAGGAGGAGTTGGCGATGTTGATGGCAACGGAGATGGGCAAGCCGCTTGGTGGGGTGAAGGAGAGCGGGTTTGGACGGGAGTTGGGGCGGTTTGGGATCCGGGAGTTTGTGAATGTGAAGTGCGTGACGAGCGTGGTGGGGTGATGGGGGGGATCGAGTTGGGAGGACTTTTGCCGGTGCGGCAGCGCCGGGTCTTGAGGAAGGGTGCCTTGTGTGCGGCGGTGGAACCGCCGACCGCTTGCAAAGCGGCCGCTACGTGGGAGGAGGAGAGGCTTGCGACCGGGACCCGTCCTTCGCCTCCGGCTACGGAGGGCAGGCTGGTCACGCCACGGGGTGGGGAGTCGGCTGGGCGGTTGGAAACCGCCGCCACGGGGAGGGGCTATTCGCCGGCCATTTTGGCGGGGTCGAGGGCCTCGTGGAGTTGCTCGGCGGTGAGCTTGAGATCGGCGAGGTGTTGCTGGCAGAGCTCGCGCACAGTGCGGCCGGACTGGACGGATTCCTTGGCGATTTGCGAAGCGTGGTCATAGCCGATGAGGGGGGCGAGGGCGGTGACCATGGAGAGGGATTGTTCGATGAGTTCCGCGCAGCGTTCCTTGTTGGCCTCGATGCCGGCTATGCAGCGATCGTGGAAGGTGTGGCTGGCGTTGGCGAGGAGACGGATGGATTCGAGGACGGCCTGGGCCAGGACGGGCATGTAGGTGTTGAGTTCGAGTTGGCCGTTGGCGCCGCAGAAGGTGACGGTGGTGTGATTGCCGAAGACGCGGGCGGCGACCATGGTGACGGCCTCGCAGAGGACCGGATTGACTTTGCCGGGCATGATGGAGGATCCGGGCTGGGTGGGGGGGAGGGAGATCTCGCCGAGGGAGCAGCGGGGGCCGGAGGCGAGGAGGCGGAGGTCGTTGGCGATCTTGTGGAGGGAGACGGCGATGGTGTTGAGCTGGCCGTGGCATTCGACGAGGGCATCGCGGGCACCTTGGGCCTCGAAGTGGTTCTCGGCCTCAACGAAGGGGATGTTCGTTTCGGCGGCAAGGAGGGCGATGGTGCGGGAGGCGAAATCGGGATGGGCGTTGAGGCCGGTGCCGACCGCGGTGCCGCCGAGGGGGAGTTCATGGAGGGCTTTGAGGGCCTTGTGGGAGCGGTCCACGGCGCGTTCGATTTGTTTGGCGTAGCCGGAGAATTCCTGGCCGAGGCGGATGGGGGTGGCGTCCATGAGGTGGGTGCGGCCGACCTTGAGGACCTCGTGGAAGGCGGTGGCCTTGGCGGCGAGGCCGCGGTGAAGCGCATCGAGGGCGGGGAGGAGTTGGTCTTTGAGAGCGAGGGCGGCGGCGAGGTGAATGGCAGTGGGGAAGGTGTCGTTGGAGGATTGTCCGAGGTTGACGTGGTCGTTGGGGTGGACAGGTTTGCGATCCTGCGGAGAGTCGAGAGGAAGTTCGGCGAGTTGGGCACAGCGGTTGGCGATGACCTCGTTGACGTTCATGTTGGTGGAGGTGCCGGATCCGGTTTGGAAGACATCGACGGGGAAGTGGGCGTCGTGTTTGCCCTGCTGGACTTCCCGGGCGGCGCGGAGGATGAGGTCGGCATTTTCGGGGGAGAGCAGGCCGAGTTCGCCGTTGACGGTGGCAGCGGCCCACTTGATGAGTCCGTAGGCGTGGATGAGGGCGGGATCGAGAGGGGTGCCGGAGATGGGGAAGTTGAGGACGGCGCGTTGGGTGGAGGCTCCGTAGAGGGCCCCGGCAGGGACGCGCATCTCGCCCATGGAATCGTGTTCGAGGCGGGTGGGGGTGCTCATGGGGGAGGTATAGCACGGGATGGGGGGGAAGGCGATGGCGGAGGGAGGCTGGGCATCCGGCGTCGCCTGGAAGGCTCTGCCGGGACCGGGGCGGGATGGGAATCCCGCGGAACCTATCGCAGGCTGGAAGACCGCACTAGTTGGGGAGGGCTTGCGACCGGGACGGTCACGCCACGGTGGGAGCGGGTCAGTGGACGGGGCACTGGTTGATCTGCTGGAAGAAGTCGTTGCCTTTGTTGTCGATGAGGATGAAGGCGGGGAAGTTTTCGACGCGGATTTTCCAGACGGCTTCCATGCCGAGTTCGGGGTATTCGAGGACTTCGAGGGACTTGATGTGGTCGGTGGCGAGGAGGGCGGCGGGTCCGCCGGCGGAGCCGAGGTAGAAGCCGCCGTGTTTTTTGCAGGCGTCGGTGACTTGTTGGGAGCGGTTGCCCTTGGCGAGCATGACCATGGAGCCGCCGTGGGATTGGAAAAGATCGACGTAGCCGTCCATGCGTCCGGCGGTGGTGGGGCCGAAGGAGCCGGAGGGCAGACCCTCGGGGGTTTTGGCAGGGCCAGCGTAGTAAACGGGGTGTTGCTTGAAGTAGTTGGGAAGGTCGCCGGTCTGGTCGAGGCGTTCCTTGAGTTTGGCGTGCGCGGAGTCGCGGGCCACGATGATGGTGCCGGTGAGGGAGACCGCGGTGGTGACGGGATACTTGCCGAGGGTGGCGAGGATTTGATCCATGCCGGCGTCGAGGTCGATGGCGACGCCGTGGAATTTCCAGTCCTTGTATTTTTCGGGGATGAACTGGCCGGGATTCGTTTCGAGTTTTTCGAGGAAGATGCCGTCCTTGGTGATTTTGGCTTTGGCTTGGCGGTCGGCGGAACAGGAGACGCCGAGTCCGACGGGGCAGGAGGCACCGTGGCGGGGGAGGCGGATGACGCGGGCATCGAGGGCGAAGTGTTTGCCACCGAACTGGGCGCCGATGCCGATCTCCCGGGCGATGTCGAGGAGTTCGGCTTCCATGTCGAGATCGCGGAAGGCGCGGCCGTGTTCGTTGCCGGAGGTGGGGAGGGCGTCGTAGTAACGGGTGGAGGCCATCTTGACCGTCTTCAGGCAGTTCTCGGCGGAGGTGCCGCCGATGACGAGGGCGAGGTGGTAGGGGGGGCAGGCGGAGGTGCCGAGGGTGCGCAGTTTCTCGATGCAGAACTTGCGGAGGCTGGCGGGGTTGAGGAGGGCTTTTGTTTCCTGGTAGAGGAAGGTCTTGTTCGCGGAGCCGCCGCCTTTGGTGATGAAGAGGAAGCTGTATTCGTCGCCCGGCGTGGTGTAGAGGTCGAACTGGGCGGGGAGGTTGTTCTTCGTGTTGACCTCCTCGAACATGGAGAGCGGGGCGACTTGCGAATAGCGGAGGTTTTCCTCCTGGTAGGTCTTGAAGATACCGCGGGAGAGGGATTCCTCGTCGTTGGATTCCGTCCAGACCTGCTCGCCTTTTTTGCCCAGGACGATGGCGGTGCCGGTGTCCTGGCAGGCGGGGAGGATTCCGTGGGAGGCGATCGCGGCGTTCTTGAGGAGCATGAGGGCGACCATGCGGTCGTTTTCGGAGGCCTCCGGGTCGTCGAGGATGGCGGCGACCTGCTTGAGGTGGGCGGTGCGGAGTTTGAAGGAAATGGCCTTGATGGCCTCGTTGGCGAGGAGGGTGAGGGCCTCGGGGGCGACCTTCAGGATGGTGCGGCCCTCCACCTGCAGGGTCGAAACGTGGTCGCTGCTGATTTTCTCGTATTCGGTCTGGTCCGGGCCGAGGGGGAAGAGGGGTTGGTAGTGGAAGTCCATGGGCTGGGTGGGCTGGGTGGGCTGGGAAGGGCGGGAATGATCGCTTTTCCAAGGAGAAAGAAGCGCCGGGAGCGGCCGGATGCACTCTCAAAATTGGCTCATTTACGGGGCTTCCAGCGGGGGATGGCCTTTCGGAGGAGGCTGGAAGGGACCGAAAGGGGGGCGGAGAACCGAGGGGACGTGAAAAAGCTCTTGAATCTGCCCGGGATCCACGTAAACAAACCGCCCCCATGGCAAAGAAAAGCTGGAAAGAGCGCAATGCCCGCAAAGAGCGGACTGTCGCGAAATACGCAGACCTTCGGAACAAGCTGAAGAAGGAGAAAGATTACGTTGGATTGAGCATGCTTCCCCGCGATGCCAGCCCGACGCGTCTTGTGAATCGCTGCGCAGTGACCGGCCGCCGTCGTTCCTTTTTGCGCCGCTTCCGTCTCTCGAGGATCACCTTCCGGGAGATGGCGTCCGCCGGGTTGCTTCCCGGCGTGACAAAATCGAGCTGGTAGACTAGGGTCTCCGGTTCCGGCTGGTGGCGGCGACAACTTTCCCCGCTAGTCGCTCCCCGAATGCCAATTTACGAATACGTCTCTGAAAATCCGGATGATCCGGATCGATGTTGTCGCATATGCAAGCGAGGGTTTGAGTTGAGGCGCCCGGTGGACCGCGCCCCGTTGGAGGTTTGCCCGCTTTGCAAGAATTCGGTGAAGAAGCTCATCAGCCGGATCAACACCCCGCGGGTGGCCAAGCCGTTTTCCACGGTGGATGCCAAGAAGGCGGGATTCACGGTTTTGGAGAGGCGTGATGAGGGGGTCTTTGAGAAGTTGTAGCGCTGGCTGCCTAAGATGAATTTCTTTTCTTCCATGGTTCTGGCTTCGGCCCAAGCGGACATCCCCAAGCACTTTCCCCCGGTGGAAAAGTTGATGCTCTACTTGCTGGGGATCGGCATTTTCCTGCTGCTCAACGCCTTCTTTGTGGCAATCGAATTCGCGCTGGTGAAAGTGCGCAAGAGTCAGTTGATGGAGGTGGCGGGGTTGAAGCCGAAGCGCACTCATCTGGCCCTGCATGCAGTGGCGAGACTGGAAGGCTATCTTTCGGCGGGGCAGCTGGGGATCACGGTGGCCTCCCTGGCCCTTGGCATGCTGGGTGAGCCGCTGGTGGCGCACTACGTGGGACCGCTTTTATTGAAGACGAGCATGCCGGATTGGGCGATTCGGGCGAGTTCCTTCATCGTGGCGACGGCTTCGTTTTCCTTCGTGCACGTCATCATCGGCGAGCAGGTGCCCAAGGTGCTCGCCATCCGCAAGCCGGTGGGCGCGGTGTTGCTGCTGATCCAGCCCCTGCACATGTTTTACCGGACCTTTGGATGGGCCATCGCGGTGATCAATGGTTCGGCCAACTGGATTTTGAAGAACGTGTTCCGGGTGGAGCCGGCCGGTCATGAGGAGGTGCACAGCGCGGAGGAGCTGGCGCGGTTGGTGGAGGAAAGTGAGCGACACGACGAGGTGACCGAGACGGAGCGCGAGATCCTCATCAATGCGCTCGAGCTGAATGACATCAAGGTGAAGGACGTCATGACCGCGCGGGGCGACGTGATCGCGCTCGATGTGGACAACGGGTTCCAGCAGAACCTTGACCTGGCGATGCGCTCGAAGCACACGCGCTTTCCGCTGGTGCGGGGGCACTTGGACGAGGCGGTGGGGTTGGTGCACATCAAGGATTTCCTGAAACTGATCGGGGATGCGAGTCCCGATCTGATGCGGATCAAGCACGAGCTGAAGATGGTGCCGGAGACGATGCCCTTGGACACGCTGCTGACCTTCTTTTTGCGGGAGCGGGCCCACTTGGCGATGGTGGTGGATGAATTTGGCAATCCCTCGGGGTTGGTCTTCCTCGACAACGTCATCGAGGAGTTGGTGGGGGACATTCAGGATGAGTTCGACAACGAGCGCAGCGCCTACACGCCGATCAGTGACGACGAGTTCGTGGTGGAGGGATCGATCTCGCTGTATGAGTTGGAGGACCACGTGCCGGAGTTGGATCTGGAGAGTGGCGAGGTGACCACGGTGGGTGGCTACATCACGCAGTTGCTGGGACACCTGCCCGAGCCGGGCGAGTCGGTGCGGGTGGAGGGTTTTGAGGCGAAGGTCACGAGCAGTGATGGACGCCGGGTGGGACAGGTGCACTTTCGGCGGATCGAGGAGGGTGAGGACGCTTCGGTGGTGGGGGGGGCGTAGGGGGGCAATGCTGTCGCGTTGCGAAAGAGAGACGAGGTAGGTGTCGTGGGCCCGTATGGGGAAGGCTGGCGACCGGGACGGTCACGCCACTGCGGGCGGGGATCGGCTGGGCGGTTCCGTCTTCGCGGAGCTACGCCGGGACAGGTGGGAAACCGCCGCCACGGGGGTTACCTTGGGGCGAGGGCGAGGAGGGAGTGGATGAGGTCGGGGGTGCGGTTGATGGGGAGGGAGTAGTGGCCTTCCCCGACCCAGTGCGTGTGCGCGGTGGGGATGCGGGTCGCAATCTGGCGGACCATGGAGAGGGGGAGGTTGCGGTCCTCGGTGCCGTGCCAGATGTCGACGGGGACGCTGATCTTTTCGAAGTCGATCTCCCAATCGCTGGTATAGATATCGGCGTCGCGGATGAGGTGGCGGCCGCCCTGGATGATGCCTTCGCGGAAGCTGCCCATGATGATCTGCAGATCGTCGTGCTTGTTGATCGCTTCGCGGTCCATGGGGGAGACCCAGCGGAAGCACCAACGGAGGGGGGCGGCGGTGGGGTGTTGGCTGGCGATGAAGCGGCTGATGGGAAGGAGGGGCGTCATGACCAGGGGGGCGATGGGCCGGAGTTTCAGGAGGACGCGGTAGGGGAAGAGGAGGGCGGACTTGTCGGGGAATTCCCGGAGGGGTGGAGCGCCGCCGACGACGGAGGCAGCTTCGACTCGTTCGGGCAACCAGTGGGCGGCGGCGAGGGCATAAGGGCCGCCACCAGAGACGCCCATGACGAGGAAGCGCTCGTGCCCGAGGGCGTCCGCGAGGCTGCCGAGGAGGGCGGGCCAGTCGGCGAGGCGGCGATTGGGTTGCGGGGAGGATTGGCCGATGCCGGGGCGGTCGGGGGCGATGATGCGCAGGCCCTGTTCCTGTCCGATCTTGTGGAGGAGCCTGCCCTGGAGGCGGGAGCTGGGCCAACCATGGAAGTAATAGAGCGGTCGGCCGACGGGGTCGCCGTATTCCGCGAAGCAGACCTTCCGGCCGTCGGGGAGGGCATGAAACTGCGTTTCCATCGCGGCGCGATCAGGTATGTTCGACGAGGATGGTGTCGACGGCATGTTCTTGCTGGAGGGTGTCGGAGACGATGACCAAGGGCGTGCCGGTGGGGATGTCGCGGCGGCAGCGGAGGATGTCGACGGCCTGGGCGATGGTGCGCTTGGGGCGCTCGGCGAAGTCCAACTGGAAGGGACGGACGCCGCGGGCCAGAGAGAGGGAGCGGTAGACGACCTCGTCCGGGGTGAAGGCGTAGATGGGGGCGCGGGGGCGGAGGAGGGCGGCCTGCACGGCGGTGTTTCCACTGCGGGTGAAGACGACGATGAGAGCCTCGGGGATGGAGTCGGCGAGATTGCATGCGGCGCGGACGGTCTTCTGCTTTTCGGTGACGAGCTTGGCCTCCGAGGCGTAGCCCAGACCACCGGAGCGTTCGATGCGGCGGCTGACGCGGTCGAGGATCTCGATGCAGCGCACCGGGTATTTGCCCACGGAGGTTTCACCGGAAACCATGAGGGAGTCAGCCTCCTCGTAAACTGCGTTGGAGACATCGGTGACCTCGGCTCGGGTGGGAGTGGGGTTGGAGATCATCGACTCGAGGAGGTGGGTGGCGACGATGACGCGGCGGCCGAGGGTGAGGCAGCGTTTGACAATGCGGCGCTGGAGGATGGGGAGTTCCTCGATGTGGACCTCGATGCCGAGGTCGCCGCGGGCCACCATGATGAGATCGGAGGCGACAATGATGTCGTCTAGGTTGCGGACGGCCTCCTGGTCCTCGATTTTGGAAACGATGAGGGCGTGACCGCCGGCGTCTTGGATGGCCTTGCGCAGTTCGCGGACGTGTCCGGCATCGCGGACGAAGGAACCGGCGATGAAGTCGGCGTCACACTCCACGGCGAGTTTGATGTCCACGGCGTCCTTTTCGGTGAGGGCGGGGAGGTTGAGGCGGACGCCGGGGAGGTTGATGTGGCGGCGGGAACCGAATTCGCCGGCCGTCTTGACGAGGCAGACGATGCGGTCCTTCTGCACCGATTCGACGTCCATGATGATGGCGCCGTTGTCGACGAGGAGGGTCGCGCCGACTTCCACGTCGTTGACGAGTCCGTCATAGTTGACGGTGGTGGAGAGGGGGATGGCGGGGTCGGCGGACTCGAGACGGAACTCGACGCGGTCGTCGGTTTTGAGGTCGAAGGGCTTCTCCAGGGTGCCGGTGCGGATGGAGGGGCCCTGGAGGTCGAAAAGAATGCCGACCGGACGGTCGCGGCCCTCGGCGAGGTGGCGGATACGGGCGGCGAGATCGCGGGCCCAGTCGTGGGGCGCGTGACTCATGTTGATCCGGAACGTGTCGGTTCCAGCCTCGATCAGTTCGGTGAGAATCTCATTGGAATCCGAGGCAGGCCCAAGGGTGGCAAGAAGTCGGGTGCGACGCATGCCGGAGGTTGGGGCTGGAAAGCGATGGAAACAAGACGAATGGGGGCATCGAGCGATGGCCAAAAGCAATTGCGGAAATCCGGAGTTGCCCGATTTTGTCCATGATTGTAACCGTTCTCGCCTCCGATGGGAAGGGGTGCGCCGTCAAGCATGATTCCCTTGATCCGGCCCTCACATTACCGCAATGTTCCGCCCTCAGGCGGCGTATTGGGGGGATATCGTCTCGACTATAGTAATGATGCCCTTTCGCTCCACCATCGCCCTGCTGCTCTGTCTTTCTACTGCCGGTGCCGAGGTCAGTTTCAACGACGACATTCGGCCGCTGCTTTCGAACAGATGCTACCGTTGTCATGGACCCGACGAGGGGGAGCGTAAGGCCAAGCGGAGGATCGACACGCTGGAGGGCGCTCTGGCCGATCACAAAGGAGTCCGAGCCATCGTTCCGGGCAATCTGGAGGACAGTGAGTTGATTTACCGGATCGTCACCGATGAGGAAGACGACATGATGCCCCCGCCGGAGAAGGGGGAACGTTTTACCGCGGATCAGATCGCGCTCTTCAAGCAGTGGGTCATGGAGGGGGCGAAGTATGAGCTTCATTGGTCCTATGTGAAGCCGAGCCGGCCGGAGGTGCCGAAGATCGTTGATCCGGCATGGAAGGTGCGCAATCCGATCGATTTGTTCATCCAGAAGCGTTTGAAGGAGGAGGGGCTCTCTCCAACTGATGAGACGGATCGCTATACCCTGATCCGCCGCCTCTCTCTGGATCTGACCGGGCTACCCCCGGCGGAGGAGGAGGTCGATGCCTTTGTGGCCGATGGCAGTGCCGACGCTTATGAGAAATTGGTCGCCCGCCTGCTGGCCAAACCGGCCTTCGGTGAGCACTGGGCCCGGATGTGGTTGGACATGGCGCGCTACGCCGACTCGGCCGGTTACGCCGATGATCCCGGACGGACGATTTGGGCCTACCGCGATTGGGTGATCCGGGCCTTCAATTCCAACAAGCCCTTCAACGAGTTTACCATCGAGCAGATTGCCGGGGACCTTCTTCCGAATCCTACCGAAGAACAGCTTGTCGCCACCGCATTCCACCGGAACACGAAGACCAACAACGAGGGCGGGACCAACGATGAGGAGTTTCGCAACGCCGCAGTGGTGGATCGGGTCAATACGACCATGGCCACTTGGATGGGGACTACGGCCGCTTGTGCGCAGTGCCATACCCACAAATACGACCCGATTTCCCATGCCGAGTATTTTCAGATGTTCGCCATTTTCAATCAAACTGAGGATGCCGATCGTAAGAACGAGGCCCCGACCATTCCTGTCAATGACAGGGATGATGCCAGCCGTCACGCGAGGGTCGTAGCGGAGATTGCGGCACTCGAAAAGGCGGCGCAGTCTCCCGCGGGCCAGGACGCCAAGGCCATGGCGGAATGGGAGGCGGGCCTGAAGGCGGACTCCCCCACGTGGCACGTCCTCAACCCCGAGACAATGACCGCCACCTCCGGAGCGACCTTTGAGGTGGGTTCGGATGAATCGGTCCTGGTGGGCGGGAAGTCTGCTGAAACGGACGACTATACGATCGCCGCAACCAGCAAGCTGAAGCAGATCACGGCGGTGAAGTTCGAGGTGCTTGCGTCTGAGAAATTGACCAGTGGTGGCCCGGGACGTTTTGGCAATTTTGTCCTCAATGAGATCGGGCTCAGCTCTGGAAAGACCAAGGCATCGTTCGCTCACGCCACCTCGACTTTTGATCAGCCGAAGTTTGGGGTGGCTGCGGCGATTGATGGCAACCCCGCCAGCGAATCCGGCTGGGCAGTTGGCGGTGCCCTCGGCCAGGATCACCACGCGGTGTTCGTGCTCGACAAGCCTCTGGCTGGCGGGTCGTTGACGTTTTCCCTGCTTCAACGTTACGGAAAGCACGCGATCGGCCGCTTTCGCCTTTCCGTCACCGACGCCTCAAGTCCGTCCTTGGCTGTTCCGCCAGCGGTTGCGGCCATTCTCTCCATGCCTGACTCGAAGCGCGGCGAGCCGGAGAATGCCGCGCTGTTGGATTACTTCCGCAAGTCCGATCCGAAGGTGGCGACCTCGCAGAAGAAAATCGCCGACTTGAAGAGCCAACTGGCCTCTCTCAAACCTTTGACAACGGTCCCCGTGATGCGTGATTTGCCGAAGGCCAAACACCGGAAAACATTCATTCAGTTGCGGGGCAGCTATCTCGAAAAGGGTGATGAGGTCACTGCTGGTGTGCCTGCCGCATTTGGCCCGCTTCCCGAGGGTGTGGAAGTGGACCGATTGGCTCTGGCGAGATGGTTGGTGCGGGAGGACAATCCGTTGACGGGGCGTGTGGTTGCCAATCGGTTTTGGGAAAATCTGTTTGGGGCGGGCATCGTTTTGACGAGCGAGGAGTTCGGATCACAAGGCGAGCGCCCTTCTCATCCCGAGCTGCTTGATTGGTTGGCGATGGAATTCATGGAAGGAGGTTGGGACGTGAAGCGCTTCCTTCGCCTCGTGGTGACGTCTGCGACCTACCGGCAGGGTTCGCATGTTTCGGACGAGATGGCGGCAGGCGATCCTGCGAATCGACTGGTGTCCCGGGGGCCACGGGTCCGGCTCACGGCCGAGATGGTGCGTGATCAGGCCCTCGCGGCCGCAGGGTTGTTGAGTTCCAAAATGTATGGAGCTCCGGTTCGTCCTCCCCAGCCCAGCCTTGGTCTCAAGGCGGCCTTTGGGGGTGCGACCGATTGGGAGACCAGCGCTGGTGAAGACAAGTTTAGACGGGGAATTTACACCAACTGGCGGCGCTCCAGTCCTTACCCATCAATGGCGACCTTTGGCGCACCCAACCGGGAGGTTTGCACGGTCCGCCGTGCAAGCACCAACACGCCCCTGCAGGCACTCGTGACGCTCAATGATCCGGTCTACATCGAGGCCGCCCAAGCGCTGGCCCGAAGAATGGCGGGGCTGGGGGACACGACGGCCGCCCAACTGGAGCATGGGTTCCGATTGTGTCTTTCGCGTCCGCCGAACAGCGTTGAAGCCGCGCGGTTGCTCGCCTTTTATCAGTCGACTCGTTCGATCTATGCGGCCGATCCGGAGCTAGCCCAAGAAATGGCCACAAATCCGATCGGACCGGCGCCCGCAGAATCCGATGTGGTCGACCTGGCCACGCTGACGGTGGTGGGCAATGTCCTGCTCAATCTCGACGAGACGTTGATGAAACGATAGTTGCCCGGCCATTTGCCATTTTAAACCTGTTAGCCTTCTTCTCAGATGATGAATCCACAGCTCGAAATTCTCCAACACCAAACGCGGCGACACTTCTTCAAACAGTGTTCGATGGGGCTGGGCGGTGTCGCCCTTGGAAACATGTTGGCCACGGACGCGCCTGCCTTGGAAGCCCTCGACAACCCGCTCCTGCCAAAATTGCCGCACTTTGCGCCGAAGGCGAAGCGGGTGATCTATCTGCACCTGACCGGTTCGCCCCCGCACCTCGACATGTGGGACCACAAGCCGGAGTTGGTGAAGCGCGACGGACAGGAATGCCCCGAGGAGTATACGAAGGGGAAGATGTTCGCCTTTACGTCGGGCACCCCGAAGCTGTTGGGATCACCGCGCAAGTTTGCGCAGTATGGGAAGAATGGTCTCTGGATGTCCGATGCGATTCCCCATTTGCATGGCGTGGCCGACGACTTGTGTGTCATCAATTCGATGACCACCGACCATTTCAACCATGCCCCTGCGGAGTTGTTCGTGCACACCGGTTTCCAGCAACCGGGGCGGCCGACCTTCGGGGCTTGGACGACTTACGGGCTCGGTTCCGAAAACCAGAATTTGCCGGGCTACGTGGTGTTGATTTCAAGCGGAGTGCAACCCAACGGCGGCAAGAGCTCCTTCGGCTCGGGGTTCATCCCCTCGGTCTATCAGGGAGTGCAATGCCGCTCGGAGGGAGATCCCGTCCTCTATGTCACCGACCCTCCGGGGATGAACCGCAGTATGCGCCGGGCGAGTCTTGATGCATTGCGTGCCTTGAATGAGGAGGCCACGAAGGAGTTTGCCCACCCGGAGACCCTGACGCGCATGGCTCAATATGAACTGGCCTTCCGCATGCAGATGTCGGTGCCCGAAGTGATGGACATTTCCAAGGAATCGAAGGGAACGCTGGATGCCTACGGCGCCGAGCCGGGCGCGTCGAGCTTTGCCAACAATTGCCTGCTGGCCCGACGTCTCGCCGAGGACGGGGTGCGTTTCGTGCAGCTATTTGATTGGGGTTGGGATTTCCACGGGACCAATCCCAAAGAGGACATTCGTGATGGGTTGACAGAAAAGTGTGCGACGATGGACAAGCCGGTGGCTGCACTGATCAATGATCTCAAGGAACGGGGTCTCTTTGAAGATACGCTGATCATTCTTGGTGGCGAGTTTGGACGGACGCCGTTCCGCGAAGGTCGGACGGCGAAAGGGAAGGTTTTGGGACGGGACCACTTCCCGGATTGCTACACGATGGTGATGGCTGGTGGGGGAGTGAAGGGGGGCTATACCCATGGCGCCTCGGATGAGCTCGGGTTTTCAGTGGCCCGGGATAAAGTGCATGTCCACGACCTCCAGGCCACTTGGATGCACCTGTTGGGTTTCGATCATGAAAAGCTCACCTATCGTTTTCAGGGCCGCGACTACCGTCTCACCGACGTGCACGGCAAGGTCGTGAAGAGTCTGTTGGTGTAGGTCGATTCTCAAACCGAGGCTAGCAAGATGAGACGACCTATCGGGAAGCTTTGACGGCGCTGCTACTCGCGGAGGTGGGGAACCTTCAGCCGCGGCCGTTGGGGTTCAAGTTTCACGCGGTGATGGTGGTGAACTCGGCGCACCTGGCGAGTCGGAATTCGCCGGATGAGGATCGCTGGCGCCCGATCTTTTGAGCCCTGGATCAGTTCAAGTCTTCGCAGGCGCGGGATGTGCAGGATGGGGACTGGGCCATGGCTCCGGTGGTGGAGGAGCGGGTGACGTGAGGATAGCAGGCTATTTGAGCTGAAAACCCACACCGGTGATGGCCAAGTAGATCAGCAGATTGGAAGAGTTACTACGTTGCGGCCCTCAGGTCTGCACGGGTTCTCGGCGGAGGTCGCGGAAGGTGCAGAGGGAGGTGGCGATGCCCCGGATCTTGCGGGGGCCGCTGCGGCGTTTGGGGCCGAAGTGGCCGCGGTTGAGGACGAAG
>Ga0209284_10000459_pt1 | contig 66650 bp, 51 predicted proteins | sample FRY03_FD_187211 | JGI IMG/M metagenome (GOLD analysis project Ga0209284, IMG submission 187211) | Freshwater microbial communities from Lake Fryxell liftoff mats and glacier meltwater in Antarctica - FRY-03 (SPAdes) (version 2) | ecosystem: Environmental > Aquatic > Freshwater > Ice > Glacier...
ACGCCATCGATACCACCTGGGTGAACATCCTTGAGATTGCCTTGAATAGAGATCTTGCCTTTAATGGGGCTGAACCAAGCAAGAGAAACAGCGCCGTTTTGCCCAGGATGCATAAAAAAAGATCGAGGAGGAAGCTTAGTCCAAGCATTGATTAAATTATTTGAAGCATTAACAAATACAGAAGGCGTATCGCCGTTTCTCCAAATATTTAAGCCAATGTTTTTTTGAAAATCTAAAAGAGTTTCGGGCAATAAACGCAGCCCATTATTACAATCAAAAAAAGCCCAAACATTGGAGTTTCCATAAGAATCTTTAGCAGGATTACTTTGTAGAAAAACATCAATCAAATCGGTTTTAACATTCCATAATTGGCGTTTTCCATCAACTTCTTGAATCATAAATTCAACTTTAGTGGAATCCATTCCATGATTTTTTTGTGGAAATAGAGATAGTTGAATCATTTGCCCAATCGTAACACTAATAGGCAAATTTCCTTCAATTGCTGAAGTTGCAATATCTTGTTCGCTTCCATCCTTAACAACCCCTTTACCTAAAAAAACTGGGGATTTTAGTGATGCAAGAAGAGTTTGGTTTAAAGCCCCCTCTTCGGCAAGAGTTTTAGCAAGTTCCTCTTTTTGCTTCTCAATCTTTTTCTGCAATGCAATTATAATCGGATCAGCAGGGTTACTAGTTTCAATAGAAACAAGGTCTTTAGGTTGTTGCTTGGGTTCACAACCAGGAAAAGGAAAACGGGTACTTTCTAAAATCCCATATAAGGCGTAATAATCCGTTGCAGAAATCGGATCATATTTATGATCGTGACACCTTGCACATCCTAGTGTTAAACCAAGCAAGGATTTTCCCAAAGTATCGATGACATCTTCGTGGGTAAGGTGCATTTCTTTTTCGATTTCGTGTCCAAACCTTCTAGCAATTGCAAGAAAACCCGTTGCAATAATCTGGTCTGAATTAATTGCGGCAGGGTTCTTCGCAGCATAAATATCGCCTGCAATTTGTTCCTGAACAAACCGATCATAGGGTTTATTATTATTAAATGATTGGATCACATAATCTCGGTATTTATAAGCATAAGGCAGGGGATGATCGCTATTCTCACCAGCGGTATCAGCAAATCGAACAAGGTCTAACCATCTTCGCCCAGCATTTTCGCCAAAATTGGAAGAAGAAAACAATTGATCGATCACCTTCTCGGTTGCGTTAGGAGTATCATCGTTTAAAAAATCATTAACTTGGGAATAGGATGGGGGAAGGCCTGTAATATCGTAATAAAGCCTACGAATTAAGGTTCTTTTGTCAGCTTTTAATGATAAAGGTAAATGGTTTTCCTTTAGTTTTTGAGAAATAAAAGAGTCGATTGGCTTAGAATCTAAAGCTTTTAAATCAAAGTTATTTTGAATCGGTTTTAAAGACCAATGAGCTTTAGCTTGGTTTAGCGAAATGGTACCAATTTTTTTTTCGTTCAAAATCCTAGGATCAACCGCACCTTGGTTTACCCATTGTTTAATTGCGTTGATTTCTTGATCTGACAGTTTTTTATCTGGTGGCATTTTTAAAACTGGGTCGGTATAGCTAATAACTTTCAGAAGAAGACTTTCGTTGGCTTTCCCAGGGACGATAATCGCACCACGATCGCCTGGGTTTTGCCAACCCGCTTTATGATCAAGCCGGAGCCCTGCTTTTTGTTTATCGGGCCCGTGACATTTTTGGCATTTTTCAACAAATATTGGCCTAATTTTAGATTCGAATAAATCCGCTTCAGTTTGAGCAATTGTTAATTGAACATATGGAGCATTTAGCCAAGATATAAGAACCAAAACCACTACAAAAATTGTTTTAAACTGGTTCAGATTAAACAATAATAGTCACTCCGTTTAAAAAAAAATAAACTTTTTCAGTTGAAGATGAACATCAGATTTAAACCTAGGCGTGATACAGATTAACAAACAATCGTATCTTACCAAGGACAAAAATTGAACGCAATGTTTCAATTACATTAAACCCGAAGCAGAATGGTTTAATATCTAGCGTTTTGCTGGATTTATGAACAAATAAGGGTTAATTTCCGATTACTTTAATTAAATTGCCAGTTTTAACGAACTATCCGCCAAATTTATATCACTTCATTAAAAATATTTTTGCAAAAGTTATCAAGTTTACTTAAAATAATAAAACATACCTTTTATTCCAGCATAAGTGGCAGACCTATTTATTATGAAACACAGAATGACTGTTTGGATTCTATTCCTTTTATTTTTGGCCCCTTTGGAATTTTCCTCTGCAAAGGCGCAAGACAACTCTTTTTTTGAATCCCATATTCGACCGGCACTAATTGAACATTGTTACGAGTGCCATTCTAAAGGAAAGAAAATCAGAGGCGGACTTGTACTTGATAGCAAAGCAGGCCTCATTAAAGGTGGCGATAGTGGCCCTGTAATTATGCCAGGTAAACCTGACGAAAGTCTTTTTATGAAGGCACTTCACCATCAGGGTGATTTGAAAATGCCTCCCAAAGGGAAATTAAATTCTAACACGATAAATGCATTTAAAGAATGGATCGCAAAAGGTGCAGTGGACCCAAGGGACTCTGCAAAAGAAACAGTTAATGCAACTACGATTGATTGGGGGAAAAGTAAACTTTTCTGGTCTTTTCAGCCAGTTAAGAAAACCCCCGTTCCATCTATTAAAGGTTCTAGTAATCCAATTGATAGTTTTGTCCAGAAACAATTAAACTTAAAAGGTTTAATAATTTCAACCCCTGCAACACCTCAGGAACTTATTCGCAGACTCAGTTTTACCCTCACGGGATTACCCCCATCTGTTGAGGATGTAGATTCATTCTTAAAAGATAGATCAACAATTTCTTACGAAAAATTAGTTGATAAATATTTGTCATCCATTGCATATGCCGAGCGTTGGGGTAGGCATTGGCTTGATGTAGCAAGGTATGCTGAAGACCAAGCTCACACTTTTGGTGTGAAGCCGAATTCGGATGCTTATAAATACAGAGATTGGGTAATTCAATCCTTTGATAAAGATATGCCGTTTAATGATTTTGTTAGGTATCAGATAGCGGCAGATTTAATGGCAGAACCCAAAAGATTAGAAAATCTAGCTGCGTTAGGATTTTTTGGATTAGGAGCGCAGTATTATAAAAACACAGATGCCGCGCGTGCCATTGCAGATGAACTAGACGACAGAATTGATACATTATCTCGTGGCTTTTTGGGCTTAACGGTAAGTTGTGCTCGTTGCCACGACCATAAATTTGATCCTATTCCAACGCAAGATTATTATTCCATTGCTGGGGTTTTTCATTCCTCAAAATTAAGCAATACACCCGTTTGCACGATGGAAGAACTGAAAACTTTTGAGAGTCAAAAAAAGATATTACTAGAAGCGGAATTAAAGTTAAATAATTTTATACAAACAGAAAGACTCCCGTTCTTAGAAAAACAGTTAAAATCTTTTGAAACAAATTATTTAGAAACTGCGAGGTTTCTAGAGAAAAAGAAGAAAGATGAAAAGCTAAATTATAAAGGCTTTGGCAATGACCCTGTTGCTCTCGAGAGATGGGTAAAGTTTTATGATAAGTATAAATCGAATAAAAAGTTCGCATTCTTTGCAGGGCCGATGTCTCAATGGAACGATAACACTACAGATGAACAAAAAATTATTTCTATAAATAAAGCCAAGGATGCACTTCTTAAAGTCATCCGTAATGAAAAAGATGCTTCGATTAAAGAGAAGCAAAATAAAAATACCCCAGAGTTTTATGAAGCTTTTTTTGGAAACGCCGGCTTAATGCCACTGGGCGATTCTTGGAAAAAAGAACTCGACACAACAAAACTTGAAGAATTTAAAACATTAGAAGAACAGCATATTGCGCTTAAAAAGAAAACCCCTGATGCACTCCCTGTTGTTAACGCAATTGCAGAATCTACACCTTCTGATTTGAAAGTTTACATCCGAGGAAATCCTGCCAAGCAAGGCGAAGTTGCCCCTCGAAGGTTCTTAAAAATAATAGCCGGCGAAGAACGAAAGCCCTTTTCTAAAGGGAGTGGTAGAACAGAACTCGCAGAAGAAATTGTATCTCCTGATAATCCACTTACATCTAGAGTTATTGTTAACCGCATCTGGGCATGGCATTTTGGTAAAGGAATTGTTGCAACTCCTAGTAATTTTGGGAAACTTGGTGAAGCCCCTTCCAATCCAGATTTACTTGATTATTTAGCTGGTAATTTTGTAGGGTCTGGTTGGTCAATAAAAAAACTTCATAAGCTAATTGTAACATCCGATACTTTTAAACAATCCTCAAAAGATATTTCGAAAAACTTTGCTATTGATCCAGAAAACATCTTCCTTTGGAAATTTAATCGCCAAAGGCTTGATATCGAATCTTGGCGCGATTCTATCCTTAGCATTTCAGGCAAGTTAGATAAAACAATTGGCGGCCCTACTTTTAATCTAAACGATTCCAATTCTAAGAGAAGAACTGTTTACGCTAAAATTAGTAGGCACGACCTAGATCCTTTGCTTAGAATTTTTGATTTCCCAGATCCTAATATTACCAGTGAAAGACGGATTGAAACCACCGTTCCGCAGCAACAACTTTTTATTATTAATAGTTCATTTGCGATTGATCAATCCAAAGAACTTGCAAAACGGCTTCAAGGGTTTTCAAAAGTTGAACGGGATAATATTAACGAGGCTTATAAGCTAATTTTTTCAAGGAATGCAAGTATTCAAGAAGTTGATCTTGCTTTATCTTTCTTGCATAATTCTGAAGATAATGCCGAAAAATCTTCCAATAAAATGGATCGGTGGGAACGCTTCGCCCAAGTATTGTTGGCAAGCAATGAATTCATATATATCGATTAATTAAGGGAATAAACTATGGTTTTGCTATCACGCAGAGAAATGATAAATAATCTTGGTGCAGGCACCGGGTTGATTGGTCTGGGCGGAATCCTTGGAGATGCTGGCTTATTAAATGCTGCTTCAACTAATGAAAACCCTCTGATGCCCAAGGTTGCTCACTTTCCAGCCAAAGCAAAGTATATGATTCACCTGTTTATGAATGGTGGCCCTTCTCAGGTTGACACTTTTGACCCTAAACCATCATTAATCAAATACAATGGGCAACGCCCCGATATTGCAAATAAATCAACTGAAAGAAAAACAGGCGGCTTAATGCAATCGCCTTTTAAATTTAATAAATCTGGAAAATCAGGCATCGAAGTTAGTGAAATCTTCCCCAACATTGCTAGTTGCATTGACGATATTTGCGTCATCCGTTCTATGCATACAAATATTCCTAACCATGAACCTTCATTGTTAATGATGACAAGTGGAGAGACCCAACCAACAAGACCAAGTATGGGATCTTGGCTTTTGTATGGTTTAGGAACTGAAAACAAAAACTTACCAGGTTTTGTAGTTATGTGCCCAGGTAAACCTGTGGTTGGGCCACAGTTATGGAGCAGTAGCTTTCTTCCTGGTGTTTTTCAAGGCACCCATATCAACAACTCATCTATGGATCCCAAGAAAATTATACAGAATGTTTCTAATCCTTCTCTCGGAAAAAACTCGCAAAGAGAAATGATGGATTACCTTGCAAAAATGAATCAGTTACATCTCGAAAAACGAGGTAATAGCGATAACCAGCTTGAAACGCGAATCCAATCTTTAGAGATGGCGTTTCGAATGCAGTTTGAAGCTCAAGATGTTTTTGATCTGAATCAGGAACCGAAAAACATTCGAGAAGGCTATGGCACAAGTCCCTTTGCACAAGCTTGCCTAACTTCCAGGAGGCTTGTAGAAAGGGGCGTTAGGTGCGTGCAAATATTTACTGGTGGTGGGCAGCCTTGGGATAATCACGATGACATTCAGCAACATCGAAAATTAGCTCAAGAAACCGACCAACCCATTGCAATGCTTTTAAAAGACTTAAAATCAAAAGGATTATTGGACGAAACTTTAGTTCTTTGGGGTGGCGAGTTCGGAAGAACCCCTACCTCCGAGGGAGCTAAAGGGCGCGATCACAATAACCATGGCTTTACCGTTTGGCTTGCAGGCGGTGGGGTTAAGGGTGGTTATGTACACGGTTCAAGCGACGAATTTGGATTTGCAGCCGCTGATAAAAAGATGCATGTACACGACTTGCACGCAACTATGCTCCATCTCATGGGGTTAAATCACGAAAAACTAACTTATCGCTATTCAGGCAGAGATTTTAGATTAACCGATGTTGAAGGGACTGTTCATAAAGAAATCATAGCTTAGTTTTAAACGATTACTTTTGTATCTTTAAGGGTATCTGAAGGATATTCATTTTTTTTAATTGTATTTTCACTGGATTTAGCAAAACAGCGGTTATCCTTAATCCAATCTTGTTTCGAGTAAACAATTACAGAGGAGTCTGTTTCTTTTATTTCCACGCTATCAATAACAAAACCCATCTCAGTAACTTCGGTAAATAAATGCCAAGCAAGATTTTCTACACTTGTTGGCTCATTGAATTTTTTAAACCGAAAAACTTCACCGGTTCTTTTCGAATGGTCGCAAAGTGTTTCATACAGAGCATCGTTCACATTAATAAGCATTGCATGATCGTAATTTAATTTTAAAAAAGGCTCAATCTTATCGTCAAAGTCTGAAAAGAGGGTCGAGATGGATCCATTTCTTACCACTTCAAAATAAAAAATAACCCCATAACGATGGCCATGGATATTTCTGCATTTATCTTGCAACAGTTCATTGCGATGGGCAGCATAGAACTTGTATTCTTTTTTAATAATCATAGTTAGGCCTGATTTTTTTGGTTAATCAACGAAAGAACCTCTGACCTACTTGATAAGTTTGTTTTAAAAACGCCACGCAAAACACTGGTGATGGTTGAGCAACCAGATTTCTTAACACCTCGAATACACATACAAGAATGCTCTGCTTGAAGGACGACAGCAACGCCAGTACAACAAAGTTCTTTTTCCATCAAATCAGCAATAGTTTGAGTCATTCGTTCTTGCACTTGAGGGCGCTTTGAAACTTCTTCAACAACCCTAGCAAGTTTACTAAGTCCAACTACTTTACCATTTGGAATATAACCTATGTGAGCAACACCAGAAAAAGGGAGTAAGTGATGTTCGCACATACTAGTAAACTCGATATCTTTCACAAGTACGAGTTCATCATAATTTTCAGGGAAGGTAACTCGAAGATGACGACCTGGATCATTATGGATGCCAGAAAACATTTCAGCATACATTTTTGCAACGCGCAAAGGCGTATCAATAAGACCGGGGCGATTCGGATCTTCTCCGACCGCCTTTAAAATCATCTTAACCGCAATTTTAATTGACTCGAGATCAACACTTTTGTCAATTAAGTTTGAGGATTCGGAATTATCGCAAGGCACTATTTCAGTTCCTTTAACAGGTTTTACTTTGCCTTTATTTTCAACATCGTAGCTTATTGACATCAGAAGCCCTCCTATATAATTGACTAACAATTAATTATTAGTCCTTATTATGAATGTTTCCAAGCAATAATACAAAACATTTAAAAAATCCTTTAAACAGTCATTCGAACACCAATTGAAAGAATAAGGTTAGTAAATCGTTCCATATCACCCGTTTGGATGGTTAATATGTGATCTGGTGTGGAAACTGCTTTATAAAAGTCCCACTTTGGAATTGGCTTTAAGTCAAAATCTAGACCAGCTTTTGTGATAATGCTTCTGAAATCGTCCCAAGCTTGGGGGTCTTTTTGTAGGCCATAAGGCCCGGTTGTTTCGTACATCATCGTATTGACTTCATCGATGGGAACAGCGGATAAAATCACTTCTAAAACCTGAGCACAAGTGAGCATATTAGGTGCAAAATTTAAATGGATTAATTCTGCATTAGGGCCAAGTGTTGTAGAAGCGGGGTAATGGCCATCCGCGATTAAAATTTTGGCGTGGTGCCCTGCCCTGCCCAGAATGCGATTAATTTCGGGATGAATAAGACGATGCATTAACATAGAAAATTTCCTTAAGCCGAATGTAACGAGTAACTATTTAAGTAAAATTGATGCTAACTATTCCAAAATAATGTTTGTAAACATTTGATTAGTAGTGTGGCATAAGCGCCCTTAGGTAAATCAAATCCAATTCTTACAGCCTTTTTACTTTTATTAATCTGATCATCAAAAACTTCATGCGTAATATTAGTTGGGAAGTAAAAAGCTTTGCGTTCTCCCTTCGAAAAAAACAACTTTCGCGTACCGGGGATTTTCATTTCTTCAAGTGTTAATCCTTCGACAAGCATAACATCCTTGATTATTTTAAAGAAAGGATCATCACTTGTCATTTTCAATCGCGAAGATGGAAGCGGAATAAATGTTTCTTCCATTATTTTAATATTTGCAATAGAAGCAAATTGAACAACGGGATAAAAGCCAAGCTTAAGCTTAATTAAGAAAACTTCTTGCTCTGTAAAATAAAAGTTGATCCATCGGGCCAAAATATTGTTCCATAAATGGCTTTGATAAGCAGTAACATACATTCCGCCAAGTTCAGGCCTAAGTCTTTCAGCAGCACCTTTAAAATCTCCGGGATTAAACGAAAGATATTCAACTAAAGCTTTTGAATGCCCTCGAGGAAGAACACTTTTTAACCCAACCCAATCACCCCATTTTTGAACAAGAAGAGCCTTCTCCTTTTTCGCCATCTTGTTATCGTGAACATATTGCGATGTTAATGCAATCTTCAATGCTTGTTCAAAATCCCCAAGCACCATTTTTTTGGCTATAAAATCGGTTTTTAAAGATGGTATTGATCCAAATCGTTGATCGTCAAAATAATTCGGAATACCAATACCTGGCAGAAGCTGAACAATATTATCTGTTTTTTCAGCTTGTTCTAATTTGATATTTCTTATGATAATTGCAAAGCGATTACCTGCCAGATGACTGGCATCATAAGGACAAGATATAGCACCAAGATATTTCACAACAACATCTGAAAGATCTAGATTCTTATTGGGGCCATGTTTAATTGAAAAAAATTGTGTGGTAACCGCATGTTTATCTTTTAGTCCGCCGAATGATATTTGCCTGCTATCTAGCTTCCAAGATTTCTGAATTCTTTGAATTGCATCGGGCGTGGTAGACCCTTTTTTCTTAAGCAAATAGAGAGAAAAATCGCCATGCCCAGAAGGCAAAGTTTTTGTTAGTTCCTCAACAGAGAAATCTTCAGGAATTTGTTTTATTTTAGAGTTTGACACAATTTATCTTATACATAGTAAATATTTATATTTCGGACGAAGAAACATCTTCATCAACGATAGTTCCTGGAGTTCCGAACTCATTTGTTTTGGGTAAATCTTTGAGTGATTTTAAACCATAAATTTGCAAGAACTTTCTTGTCGTACCATAAAGCACCGGCCGCCCAAGGGTAACATCTCTTCCAACAATACGAAGAAGATTTTTTTCTACCAAACTTCTTATTACTTCCGAGGAATTAACGCCCCGTATATGCTCGATATCTGCACGGGTTATGGGCTGCCTATAGGCCGCAATGGCAAGTGTTTCTTTCATTGCGGAACTTACCTGAACTTCAACATTCCGTGCATAAACCCTTGCGAGCCATGGGTGAAATTCAGCTTTTGAAAGTAATTGGAAACCACCCGCAACTTCTTCTATATGAAAGCTGTTGTTTTCAGCTTTATATTTTTTTTGCAAATCTTTTAATAGGCTTCGAGCTTCGGAACTGTTTTTACAACCTAAAACAGATGCTATTTTTTTTGTTACTAAGGGTTCGTCTGCTAGAAAAAGCAATGCTTCCAATTCCGCAAGTGAATCCGTTCGATAACCTACAACTTCTGATACATTGGTTTTAAAAAAACCACCAATAATGCCAGAATTAAGTGTTTTATTCTTCCAGAAATAATCAATAACCTTCTGTTTGATTTTTGGGTTAAAATTTTGAATTACTTTATGCTGAATCATATTCCCAATCCATTTTGTTAATCTAGGTGCCTTGCTACAATACGGGGTTGCACTCAAAGGTCATTATAGGGTAACGAAGTCATAGTAGTTTACCAATTCAATTGGTAATGTTTTAGCATGATTAATAAATCTTTATCAATTAGGTATCATTATGCAGGAACTAGATTTAGCTTGGTTTTTAGCATTACTAGGAACACCCTTGGTTTTTGCCTTAATTTGCTGGATTTCTTCATTTCGTTTCAATCAAATCACCCCATGGCTTGCCACTTTAGGTGGGGCTTTATCCTTGGGAATTTCTTTGGGCATGGCAGTTCAATTTAAATACGATACGGTAGAGCAATTAGGGGTGCTTGACGATGAAAACACAAGATTGCAAACTTCCCTTTTTGAAAGAGGAAAATCGTTAGATTTAGTTCCTAGCTACGAAGTATACAAAAGTTTTGACTGGGTAACCAAAGTTCGTTGGGTGCCGAAATTAGGCATTAATTTTATGCTAGGGTTAGATGGCTTAAACCTCGCGATCATAATTTTAGTCGCATTAATTTATTTTTTGGCCCTTCTTTCTGCTTGGTTGAATATTCCTACCCAAGGTAATTTTCATTCATTAGTATTCATTTCACAATTTGGCTTATTCGGGACACTTCTGGCAATTGATGGTGTGATTGTTTTAATATTCATGGCAATAAGCATTTTGACTTATTATTTTATGCTTCAAAATTGGGGTGGCGAAAACAAAAACAACTCCGCCTTTATTTTCGGTGTCATCAATACCATTGGCCTTTTGATTTTGGCAGGAGTATTAACATACTGCTACAGATTAGATTTAAGGCAATTTGCAAATCAAGGTGAAATCGAAATAGCAAAAAAACAACTTGAAAGAGAACATCCCGATTGGACCGAAAAACAACGAACGGACTACTTATCTTACCACTCGTTCAATATTTTAACATTTCAACGCGCAGGCCTTGAAAGCCTGATCCAGTCAAAAACCAATATAAGTAAATCCGCAAAACAAAAACATGTTTTTTCGCTGCTCACTGTTCTTTCAGCCGCTTTGCTTTTAGGTTTTTCTTCGCCCTTAATGGCGGTGATTTACAAAACTTACCAAAATGCACATTCACCAGTTGCCATGCTTTTAGCAGGGGCTTTTCCCTTACTCGGCATCTACATTTTTATCAGGTTCGGGATTCAACTATTTCCTACTGGTGTAGTTTCATCAGCCCAATGGCTAACATGGGTAATGATTGCAATATCATTGGCATTAAGTTTTGTTATTTTACTAGTAAACTCCCCCGAGCGGTTTATCGCATTTCTTTCTTGCTGGTTACAAATCATTTGTTTTCTAGGAATAACGACATCATTCGCAGGAACCCCCAATATTTGGAAAGCAAAAACATTTGCAGGTTCGCTGATATGGTTTATAAGTGGAAACTTGTGCATCACTGGATTGGTTTATATATGGAAACAAATAAAAGATCAGATTCTTGTTGATACGATTGATTTTAAAATTGGCACACTAAAAAAAGCTCCAATAATCGGCTGCACTTTTGCAATATTATTATTTGCAACACTTGGATGCCCTGGATTTATCAATTCTTTTGGGCTGTTTTTATTAGCAGGTTCAACATTACAATTTGGTTTTATTCCTGCCTTACTCATGGGGATCAGCTTGATCCTCGCAATAATATCGTGCTACCGGATTTTAAATGTTATTTTGGGCGAGAGTTCCATGATGCCAACCCTTTCAGACCTTAAACTCCCCCAATTAGTTTTAGTCTTAGCGATCATTATGCCACTAATTGCACTGGGGATATTTCCGAACCTTATGCTTTCGTGGTATATGCCCAGCACGGCAGCAATATCCGAATTGATTCAAAACACATTGGTAAAGTAAATTAAAAGATTTAAAACATGCCAATATTTGACACCCATGCCCATCTTGATGACGAGAAATACACCACCGACCTAGGAAATATTATTGAATCGTTTACAAAGGTGAACAACAATAGAATCTTATGCGTCGCTACAGGAATTGAATCGAGCAAGCGTTGCTTAGAAATAGCCTCCAAATACACTGGAGTATTTTTCAGCGCTGGCATACACCCCAACTCCATTTCTCAAAACCCTGAAAACAGCCTAGATTTATTAGATCTGTTTATAAGAGAAAACAAACCGATTGCGCTTGGGGAGATTGGATTAGATCGGTTCCGGGATTATAGCCCGTTCGATTTGCAAACTCACTATTTTATATCGCAAATCAAACTGGCCAGAAAATACGACCTTCCAATATTAATCCATTGCAGAGATGCTTGGAACGATATGATTCCTATTTTAGAAACTGATGTGCGTAACAACGGTGCCATTAAAGGTATTCTTCATTCCTTCACGGGGACGCATGAACATGCTGAAAAATGCATAAATTTAGGCTTGTATTTATCATTTGCAGGCATGCTCACTTACAAAAAAAATGATACGCTTAGGGAAGTTGCGACAAGATGCCCGATCGAGAAAATCTTGGTTGAAACTGATGCACCCTACTTGGCGCCTGAACCATTTAGGGGCAAACGAAATGACCCATCGTATGTAAGCTATACGATTAAAACCTTGTCAAAAGCATTGAGTATTTCCATAAAAGAACTTGAAGAGCAATTATGGATTAACTCTAATAAAGTCTTAAATCTGCCTTGCTAGCTTACAAAGGCTGAACCCCAAAATCCCGAATAGTAAAAATTGGAATGAAAGGGCATCGAGGCTCAATCAGTTCTCTTGCGCCTTGAAGTCGATCAACAATACAAACCACTGCGATCACCTTGCACCCGATTTTTTCAACTTCCTCCACAGCTTCCATTGCGGAACCACCCGTAGTGAGAACATCATCAACGATAACCACTTTAGAGCCGGGAACTAGTACCCCTTCAATTCTCTGCTTACTTCCATGCTCTTTTGCTTTTTTGCGTACAAAAAAACCTTCTAGGGCAACACCATCCTGCTGGCTTTTTACCAGAGTAGCCGCAGTCAGCGGGATTGCACCAACTTCAAGCCCGCCAAGTGAATCTGGTTTAAGAGGGCGTATAATTTCCCAAAAAAGATCACCCAACAGATCAATAACCAAAGAATTGAATAGTGCTTTTTTACTGTCAATGTAATAAGTACTGGTTTTACCGGAAGCCAGAACAAAGTGGCCTGTTTGGAAAGCTCGAGATTTAAAGGCTTCAAGAAGTTTCTGTCGTTTAGTGTCCATTGCATGAAATCCAATCAAGTCGGATCATTTTTGAAAAACGGCGAGATCCAAGCCGGGATTAAGCTTTAGATCTTTATATCCGTAAGCCTCTTCAAGAGGAGCACTTTCGCCTTCTTTTGGCCAAGAATAATTTTCAATACGAATGGGGAGACTGTTTTCCTTATCAAAAAAAACGATGTTTTTATAAAAAAGAAAGTAACCATCGGTGTTAGTTGAGTGGGTAAGTTCAATTTTCGTACAAGGGCGGTCGTAGCAAATCACATCGGTAACAATAACTTCGGTAGCTTTTCTGCGGTTTTCTTCTATCCAGCCATGCTCTAACTTCTTAATTAGAGCTTCGAGGCCCGCTTCAGTGATGTTATGACGATTATTTGAGCATGCTTTTGGGTCATTAACATCTAAAGTTAAAAATCCAACTGCACCAAGAAAACCTGCACCTTTTGCTCGCATTTTATTTGGATCTTTTCCTGATATATAGATGGCTTCTTGCCCCTTAGATGCCCTAGGTTCCAAATATTTCATATGAAGGTTAAAAGGATTTGACACAACTTGCATTAAAATTGTGGCTTCCGGTTGCATTTTATTTTTTACGCGCTCAAGCTGTATAAAATTAGCTTTATAATCTTTAACATTTTCAAACGATCTCACTGCAGCAAGAATAAATTCAAGGGGTTTATCCATGGACTCGTTTGATTTAGAAGGATGGTTTTTAATCTCTTGGACTATCTCATCTTCGATTTGTTTTAAGCCATTGTCTGGCTTAGCTTGAGTTGCATTTCCAGTGGCAATAATAAAAACGCCAAGGACTCCCCCAAAAAAAATGTACGCCAACCTCGGAAAGCGGCCTTGGGTAATCGTTTGCATTATAATACCAAAAGAAAATATAATAATTAGTCCTTATAATAAAATTAACACATGAAAAACATCAAGATTAGGAATCATCCATAGAATAATTAAATATAACACTCAGCCAAGCGTTAGAAATAAAACAAACTACGGAATCGACAAAGCCTTTTGGCTTATATGCTACATTACTTGAAAACTTCAATACTGTTTATGGGTCAATCTGATGAATAACAGGCAAAATATCGTGGTTTTTAAAGTGACATCCGAGTTTTTTGAAGAAAATGGATATATCGTTAATCTTGAAGGTCTGAGCAAGGCAGTTGTATTTGATCCGGGGTCAGATGTTGATCAGTTTCTTAAGTACCTTTCGGAAAAAAACCTCACTATCGAGGCTATTTGCCTAACACATGCCCATCCTGATCATATTGCAGGTGTTTTTGGCATTAAAGAGGCTTTTCCTGAAGCAAAAATCGTCATTGGTGTGAATGAGGCTGCGGCTCTAACAGATCCAAATTTAAACTTAAGCTCGTTGCTAGGATTTGAAATGGTATCACCTGCTGCAGATAAAACTCTCACAGATGGGCAAGATGCAGAGTTTGCAGGCATCATGTTTAATATTCAGGAAATACCGGGTCACTCGCCAGGGCATATTGCCTATATTGCCAAAGATTCGAAATTCCACATCTTCGGGGGTGATATTTTATTTGAAGGCAGTATTGGCCGTTGTGATTTTCCAGGCGGTGATTTCAAAACATTAATTAGCGGGATTAAACAAAAACTTTTATGCCTGCCACCAGATTCCAAAGTTTACCCAGGCCATGGTTCAACCACAACGATAGGGTATGAAGCGAAAAACAACCAATTCCTTAGCTAACGGGCCATTGCAGACAAATTGGTTTTTTGAACAGATTCCCATGCTTCGAGGGTTCCCACCGGATACCAAAAACCTGCTGGTATCACATCAACCCGCTGTTGTATTGCTAGGGCTGAAAGATAATCTGTTATCTCGTATTCGCCTCTGGTAGAAATACCAAGTTCTTGCGCGAATACCGATTTCGGAAAATGATAAGCCCCAGCGTTAGCCATGGCTGGGCCCTGAATTTGTGGTTTTTCAGTAATTTTTTCCAAACTGCCGTCTGAATTATAAGAAGCAACACCAAAATTCCAAGGGTCAACAACCTCCTTAACAATCACTCCTGCAGAAACCCCAACTAACTTTTTTAAATCTTGAGCGCCATAAAGATCATCACCATTTAAAACAAGAAAACTTGGAGTTTTTATAAAAGCCTTGCAACTTCTCAGGGCATCCCCTGTTCCTTTTGGAGGGTCTTGGCGCACTATTTCAAAATCCTTGAACCATTTTTGCTGGTGCATAAAATTTTCAATTTGTTCACCAAGATAATGGACTACCACAATCACCCTGCTGATTTCTTTAGGCAATGACCCCAAAGTCCAATCTAAGATAGGCCTGCCTTGTATCGGCAATAAAGGCTTGGGGATCGAGAGAGTATGAGGGCGTAATCTAGTGCCAAATCCTGCGGCCAATAAAATCCCATCCATGATCATTGTCCTTAATCTAATTATTTTTTTTTATTTTTCGTGTTTTAAGAATAACTGGTGGCATTTCATCTTTGCGTTCATTTGCTATTTCAGATTGCAATTCAACAGACATATTTTGAGCATTGTTAATGGCCAGTTCGAGGAATTTTTCCTGACTTCGAATTTTTGGCAAACTCCCTTTGGGACCAATCTTTTTGTAAGAGCCATCGGGTTGTAATTCGCGAGCTTTCATGTTGTCACTCAGAGAAATATTTAAAATTTCAGCGATAATTCGAGATTTTAAATCAGCCGGTTCGATTGGGAATACAACCTCAACTCTTCGGCTAAGGTTTCTGTCCATCCAGTCCGCAGAACCAATGTAAACCTGCGGATTCCCACTATTTTCAAAATAATAAATACGACTATGTTCAAGAAAACGATCAACGATAGAAATAACACGAATATTTTCACTTATCCCAGGCAGGCCGGGCCTTAAATTACAAATCCCTCTGCAAATAATATCTACTTTCACCCCTGCATTACTGGCACGATAAAGCGCCTTTACTATCGCGGGTTCCAACAATCCATTAATCTTTGCTATGATTCTGCCAGCCTTACCTTGTTGTGCAAGGGATGCTTCCAAAGCTATTTTTTCAAGCATGAAATCTTGAAGCCTACTAGGTGCGACAATCAATTTTTTCCATTTCGGCAACTCACAATAGCCAGTGAGATAATTAAACAAAGCAGATACATCTTCACAAAAATCATTATTACAAGTGAAGTAGCCTAAATCGGTGTACATTCTGGCAGTTTGCGGATTATAATTTCCCGTGGAAAGATGGACATACCTTCGTAATCCATCATCTTCTCTTCGAACCACCAAGGCTGCTTTACAATGGGTTTTTAAACCAACAAAACCAAATACAACATGAACCCCTGATTTCTCCAGTTCCCGGGCCCACAAGATATTTCGTTCTTCATCCAACCTCGCTTTGATCTCAATTACCGCGGTGACCGCTTTGCCATTATCAGCAGCCCTTTGAAGAGAACGCACGATTGGAGAATCGCTGCTAGTTCGATAAAGAGTTAACTTAATCGCAAGAACTTTATCATCGTTTGCAGCTGCTTCGATAAAATCCATGGTATGCCCAAAAGTCTCATACGGATGATGAGCGAGAATATCCTTGGCGCGAATCGCGCTCCATGGGTTGGTGAATTTAACAAAGTCGGGCGAAAACTGCGAAACAAACTGTGAATCATGCAGGTGTGGAAAACCAGGCAAGCCATGTACTTGAAATAATCCGGTCAAGTCCAAAAATCCTTTAGACCGATAAACATCCATTCCATCCAATGCCAACGCCTTAACAAGAAAATTCTCGACTTCGGGCGTTGCAGATGATTCTATTTGCAAGCGAACCGCCATCCCTCTTCTGCGTTTACGAATCTCTTCCTCGATGGTTTTTAGCAAATCTTCAACATCATCATCTTCTATTTCAAAATCACTATTGCGAGTAACCCTAAACCCAGTTGCATGATCAATAATCATCCCTGAAAATAAATCCGGAAGATGAGTTCGAATAATGGTTTCAAGCGTTGTAAAAACGTACTTGCAACTAGGTCGCCCTTGAATAGGCAAAGGAACATATCTGGGCAATACTGCAGGCACTTGCACAACTGCCATCAAGGTTTCGCCCCCTCGTGGCCTTTGCAACTGCACAACAAGATTAAGGGATTTATTAAGCAAATGTGGAAACGGATGGACAGGATCGATTGCCAATGGGGTCAAAACAGGAAAGATCTGCCGGTTAAAAATTTCTGCAATATGAGCTTTATCCGTTTCATTGAAGTCTGCCTCCTTGATGAAAATTATCCCTTCTTTTTCAAGAGCAGGATAAATATCATTGTGCAGGCAATCATAAGCTTCGGTAGTCATCTGACTAACATTTGCGCAAATTTTTTCTAACTGGATTTTAACGGGGGTCCTGTCTGCGCCAGACCCCATTGCAGCCCCCGCCTGAAACTTTTGTTGCAATCCCCCTACGCGCACCATGAAAAACTCATCAAGATTAGACTCGAAAATTGCAAGAAACTTTAACCTCTCTAATAAAGGAACCGAAGAGTCTTTTCCTTCCTCGAGCACCCTGCGATTAAATTCAAGCCAGCTTAACTCCCGATTTAAGTATAATTTGGGATCATCAAGTTCAAATCCCGCTTTACTATCGTTAGCAATGATATTCATTTTGATATTAAGCCTAATAAAAACTTGTATTTAAGTAATCCTGCAGCAAGATGCATCAAAATCTCACGAAAAATCAACATCTTTGCAGCATTAATTTGCAAATTATTTACTTGCAGATTTCAACATGTCGCTGAAAAATCCGACAAGATCGCCCTTGTTCTTTGCCTTGGCAAATTTCAACCCAGCTTCACAAACTTTCTTCGCTTCAGATTTTTGATTCAACCGGATCATGGTTTCTGCAGCAGCCACCAACAATTTGTCATTGTCGAGATGCTTTGCAAGAATTTCATCCACAACCTTGATGACTTGAAAAATATCATTCACTTTTGCAAAGTTTTTCATCTTTGCAATTTGCAGTTCTGCGGTCTGCTCTGGAAGATTCTCGGACTTCAACTTTGCTATCGCCGAATTTAACAAATCGAGCATTGCGGGTTTATTGCCGTTGTCGATTTCCTTTTCAGCAAGATATTTGATGATGGATACAAAAAGACCATGCCCAGGCAGCAACCCTTTATCAGGCATCAACTTGGCAAATTTGTAAGCAAGTTCCTGGGCGTCCAAGGCAATTGCTGCACGGTAAGCTTCTTCCAATTGCTCGAGGTTCATATCATCAGAATCAGTATTCGCAAGTTCTGCAGCATTCATGTTCTTTATTGGCTTAGATGCCAAATCTGCAATTTGAGCCAAGTTCTCGCCCAAGGAAAGCTTATGCCTCAGGCGGTTAAAATCATACAAACTTGCGTCTTGCGTTTCGAGAATCTCTTCATAAAAGTCTATAATGCCTGCAAGTTTCTTGGCTAACATCGGGTGAACGCTTGCATCAACAGGCGTATTACCTAACAAAGATTTACGGGGATGATTTATCCAAACTTCTTCAAAATATTTTTCCATCTGCCCAGAGGCCATTTTCTTGGCCTGCTCTTGATCTTTTGCCGCCAAGGGAACAATAGCAGCGGGAAGCAAAACGCTGCCAAAATCTGCGGTATTAGTGGTCGAAACAATTTGGTTAATCGGAATTTGAAGTTTGGTTATAAACTCATGTTTTAAGTTTTCAATTTTTTTAGAATCGTACCCCCATGCAACCATGGTTTGCGGATAGATCGCAAGATAGCCAATCACCTTCGAAAATTCCTTAGTAGGAACCCCCGTGGTTATTAACCCCGAAGCACTTTCTTCTAACAAGAAAAAAGTAATCGTGCCCTTTTCTTTATCTTGATGAAGAGGCAGGATTCTTCGAGTATTTTGCAACTCTGAAAGCCATTTAGAAACAGGTTCGGGATTGGATAAAGGTATCCCAATGTGATAATTCACATAATCACTTTCATCATCCATTCCAATTGCAAACTTAAGTACTTCCTGCAAGACACTCGCCTTGCGATACAAAGCCTCGTTCTTTTCCTTCTTGATAAATTCATCTAGCGCCTGATAACTTTCTTTGTTCATCCCCAACCAAGCAAGTGAAACTGCAAGGTTAAACTTTGCACCATTGTCTGCAGGGTTTTCCTGGATTTTCTTTTTGAAAATGTCGGGAAGATCACCAAGACGAACATCTTCTGACTCAACAAAATTAGAAGTGTCTGCTGATTTTTCACTTAGAATAAAAGAAATATCATTTCGTATAATTTTCGGAAGGCGAGATTGTGGCCCACTTAAATTTTCAAGCATTTCCTTAAGTTGGCTGTTTGATGGCGCATGCCTAGCTGCTATCTGTAAAGCAACTTTAGCCGCCAGGGGCTTATTCCGATTCATTTCGCAACGGAAAATAAGATTATAAACCCGGGCAAGATCTTCCTTTGAATCAATGTGGTAATAAATGGCAGCTTTACGCAAAAGAATTAAAGCGCCCTCCCATTCACCTTCATCAATTCGCAAGCCCGCTCGAAGATAGTAACCGAAAGGATAATTGGGATTTATTTTAAACGCTTTTTCGAGTTCTGCTTCAGATTGCTCAGGCTTCCCGCTTAATAGAAGCAACTCTGCGAGCCTTCCAAAAACTTCTGGATTATCAGGGCTACTGGTTTGTAGCACCTTCATTTGTGCAATGGCACTTTCCACCTGTCCCTTAGAGAAAGATTCATAAGCCTTTTCAATAGGCCCCCAAACTGAGGAACAGCACCATTTAAATTTTTTGCCACTGCCACAAGGACATGCTGAATATAGGTCCACTGCCATGAAAATCCCCATTGATCAGAGTAAAACCATTAGTATTTTAATATGTTAGAAGAAGTTGGGGTCCAAACATAGTATTTAATGCAGAAAATGCTGGAAATAGTGGGTAAATGATTTTGCAGGTCGTTTCAAAAATAAGGGCATTTTTATCAATTATCCTATTAATGTTTGACAACGCCAATTGACACTAAGGCCTTGGTGTCTAAAATGTTAAAAATGTGAGGGCGTATAGCTCAGTTGGCTAGAGCGCAGCTCTGATAAAGCTGAGGTCCTTGGTTCAAATCCAAGTACGCCCACTAATGTTTTGGTTTAATTTTAAGAAAATGAACTTGTAAGATAGGTTCGTATTCTTTAAACTTAAATCATTACATAATGGGGGCTTAGCTCAATTGGGAGAGCGCCGCCTTTGCAAGGCGGATGTTATCGGTTCGACTCCGTTAGCCTCCATTTATTAAATACAACTTAAAACAGGTTGTTTTGGATTGTATTTAATATTTTTTATTGGTTTGTACTGATTATTTTCAAAAATTGAATAATCTTAGAACTTATGAGGTTGCCTATAATTTTGGTTGTTTGGGCACTCCCCCCCCCTAGTCGTCCTGTCTCCACCAAACCACACCCCAAAAAGCGAATTAAGGTCGATTTAGTTCCACCTGCGAAATTCCTATAATAGTTTTATTGATTCATAAAATTAAAATATAATCATCCAAAACAAATAGAAATTCTAACCGAACCTAAAACCAACTTTTAAAAATTAACAGTATATTTTTAATTTTACCAAAGTACTTTTTCGAATAATGCATCTTAAACTCTAAATTTTTTTCGTGTTATTTCTTTTGTAAAATACGCATCAATTTCCCTAGATCCAAAATCGAGAAATACTTATGCAGCTACAATAAGTTTCAATGTATTATCAACCCATTCTAACCATTAGAAAAAGCACAAAGACTTAGGAATGGGTACGGATGAATAATTATTACATTTTCGGAATTGGCTTTACAATCGTTTTCTTATTGATGTGGGGTTACAAATTTTACCTCAAACGAATTCGCATTATCGAAGATCTGCCAACTTCTTCTATCAAAGGTGTATTTATCGGGTTAGTTGAAATTAAAGGAACCGCAGAAACTGAAAATATTGTACATGCAAAATTAACCTCAAGCCCATGCGTCGCTTATTCTTGGAAAATTTCCGAACACTGGAAACATACCGTGACAGAGAATCACACGGACTCGAATGGTAACACTAAAAATAGCAGTGTTGAAAAATCGGGGTGGACAGTAATCGAAGATGGATCAGTTATAAATCCTTTTTATCTCAAAGATGAAACAGGAGTTATTCTAATAAACCCTGAAAAGGCTAAACTGGAGATGAAGCAAACTTATGAATATCAATGTGGCCAGTCCGACCCCCAATATTACAATTTTGGCCACCTAGGTTCTGTTCCTTATTCTACCCAAACAAGATGTTTTTATGAAAACTCGGTCTCTTTACACGAAAAACTTTACATCATTGGCCAAGCCAAAATTCGTGATGATATTGTAGCGGCGGAAATCGCCTACGATGCCTTGTGTCCTATTTTTCTTATTTCAAGTAAAAATGAGCAACAAATAAACATCAGTTTGCGGCGGGGCATTTGGTTTTTGATTTTATGCGGATTCGTTGTTTGGATCGGCACTTTTTTAATTTGGGCAAATAAAGAAGGTATTGAAAAAAGCCCACAAAGTTATGTTATGGATTACAGGACTTACCTTTACACCTTAAGTTATTTCGTAATCCCCCTATTCGTTTGGTTATTTCAAGTATTTAATAGCATGGTAGATATTCGTAATCGTACCAATAGGGCTTGGTCTTTAATTGATATTGAACTTAAAAGACGGGCCGATTTACTGCCTAAATTATTCGAATGTGTTAAGAATATCTTAGGTTACGAAAATGAAATCCAAAAAACGCTTGCTAATTTACGAAGCGAAATATCCAAAGCAGATAATTCGCCCCCCACTTCATTAGGAGGCCAAATGCATATTCTTGCAGAAACTTATCCTGATTTAAAAACTTCGGCAAATTTCTCAGCTTTAATGCGAGAACTTTCAAATACTGAAGATAGAATCGCACTTGCCCGAAGTTATTTTAATGAATCCGCCACTTGGCAAAATACCCGTTTTGAAAGAATCCCCGAAGGGTGGATAGCACGCTTAGCAGGAATTAGTCTGGTAACAATATGGAATGCCGAAGGTTTTGAACACCGCCAAATTGATCTAGCTTTAAAAAGTTGATAAGATCACTAATTACTGCATAAATAAGCATTTAACCAAGAGGAGTGAAATATTAACCGAGATATCATAACTTCTGAGGTAACTTTTGAAACCAGCAGGTCAGGTGGCCCCGGTGGACAAAATGTGAACAAGGTTGAAACTAAGGTAAGATTGCATTTCAAAATTTCCGATTCAAAAGCCCTATACCCCGTCCAAGTTTTAACAATTATAAACAACAAAGAAGTAACAAAGTTCTTGGATTCAGAAGGATGTATTGTAATTACAAGCCAAAAGTACCGAACTCAAATTGGGAACAAAAGTGATGCCATCGAAAAATTATGCTCTCTTTTAAAAAGCGCTCTAAAGCCAGCAGTAACACGCAGACCAACTAAAATTCCAAAATCCCAAATTCGCAAGCGACTTCAAAACAAAAAACATATTTCAGAAAAAAAAACCCTCAGACGGAATGACATTAAAAATACAGATTAAAATTATTCGCATTTTATTCCCTCAAGTTAATGATCATGATTCAATTAAGTGTTTTTTACCCAAGTTTTTCAGAGCAAATAAATAGTGCAATTACAACAATATCAATCTTGTGGTCAAATGATGAAACGCAAGTGCTAAGGTTAAATTTATGCAAGTCAATTTCAAATTTTCGAGAGCAAAATGATTATAAAAGATTCAAAGATTGATATCTCAACTCCAACGGGATTGATGAGGACTTACTTTTACTCCCCTGAAGAGCCAGGAAGATTGGGTAAAATCCGGCCTGGACTCCTACTTTATTCAGAAATATTTCAACAAACACTTCCCGTCAAACGATTGGCACTCCAATTAGCATCCATGGGCTATATTGTTGCAGTACCGGAAATTTATCACTCCCACGAGTTACCGGGTTGCGTTCTTAGTTATGATGAAACAGGAAAAAACAGAGGAAATGAATTAAAACAAATTATCACAATGGCTGACTTTGATGCAGACATTCTGTCAACAGTTGAAACATTACAAAATCACTCTTCATGTAATGGAAAAATTGGAGCAGTTGGGATCTGCTTGGGTGGGCACCTTGCATATCGAGCGGCCCTATTGCCCAAAATTCTTGCAACGGCCTGTTTTTACCCTACAGACCTACATTCCGGCACGCTAGGGAAAGGTGCCCTTGCAGATTCGCTAGCAAGAGCAAAAGATATTAAAGGAGAAATACTAATGGTATTTGGAAAACAAGATCCACATGTGCCATTAGCCGGAAGACAAACAATTTATAAGGCACTTGAAACAGCAGGCGTTTGGTTTACTTGGCACGAATTCAACGCCGCCCATGCTTTTTTACGCGATGAAGGAGAAAGGTATGATCCTGCAGTGGGAAAACTATGCATTAGCTTAGCAAGCGATCTATTTCAGAGAAATCTATAAATTTTCCACTTCAATTATTTTATTAATCAGAATGATTTTGAGAGTCAATTCGTTTTTTTAATAGAACATTTTGTTTTTGTCGTTCAATAGCTCGGGCACGAGTTTTCTCGGGAAGATTATCGAAACAATATGGGCACGAAACACCTAAACGAAATTCAGATGATTCCCGATCTAGTGCAGAAACTGGATGCCTGCAAGCATAACATTGCTCATGATCTCCAACAACCAAACCATTACCAACAGCAATTCGTTGATCGAAAACGAAACATTCTCCATCCCAAAGACTTTTTTCGGAAGGAATTTTTTCCAGATATTTAAGAATGCCACCTTTTAAATGAAACACCTCTTTGAAACCCTGTTGCAGCATAAAGGAAGAAGCTTTCTCGCAGCGAATCCCGCCCGTACAAAACATGGCCACCTTCTTATGTTTATCCGGATCCAAGTTTTTGCTAACAAATGTTGGAAAATCTCGAAAGCGTTTTGTTTTGGGGTCTATTGCTCCCTGAAATGTGCCGATGTCAACCTCGTAATCATTGCGAGTGTCGACAATAATTACTTCTGGGTCGCTGATTAAGGCGTTCCACTCTTCAGGGGTAACATAGGTTCCTACCAGCGTATTTGGATCTACCGTAGAAACGCCAAGGGGGACTATTTCTTTTTTTAACTTTACTTTCATGCGATCAAAAGGAAGTTCATTAGTAAACGATTCTTTGTGTTCGATATCATGTAGGCGGGGTTCCGCTCTTAAAAAGGCCATCAAGGAATCAATGTTCTCGCGGGAACCAGCCACTGTGCCATTCACACCTTCAGAGGCAAGCAAAATTGTTCCGTTAATATTTGCGGAAAGGCAAAAATCTAGAAAGGGAGCCTGTAACTGCCTAAAATCATGCAAATTTGCAAACTTATAAAAAGCTGCGACTACAATTTCGGACATGATTTCCCATCAATACGAATTATAAAAAATAAGTTGAAACTACTTAAGGTTGACAAGGGCACCTGTACTATCACCAAGCCTATCAATATTGATATCCATCCTATTAAGCATCGAAAGCCAAAGGTTATTAAGTGGAGTTTCTTTTGGAAAACGCAAATGCCTTCCAGAGGAAAGAGTGCCACAACCACCCCCAGCAAGCAAAATCGGTAGGTCATCATGGTTATGCGCATTACCATCCGAATTGCCACTTCCGTAGGCAATCATCGAATGATCCAATAGGTTGCCATCACCTTCCTTGGTAGCCTTCAATTTCTCAAGAAGGTAAGCAAGTTGAGAAACATGAAATAAATTGATTTGTTTGATTTTTGATTTTTTGGCTTGATCATTTCCATGATGCGATAAATCGTGGTGCCCTTCAGGAACCTGAATAAACGGGTAAGGTTTGTTACTACCTTCGTTGGCCAAAACAAAGGTTGCAACTCGCGTAATATCAGCTTGGAAAGCAAGCACAATAAGATCACACATTAGCTTAATATGTTCTTCGAAAACTGCAGGAATGCCCTTGGGGGCCGTCGTTTCAGGCAACTTGATTGGGGGAAGTTTTTCAGAGCGCTCAATACGAAGTTCGATATCGCGAATTGCGGAAAAGTATTCATCTAATTTTCTGATGTCAGATTTTCCAAGTTGGTTTGAAATATTTTTCGAATCATCACGAACATAATCAAGGATGCTCTTATTTCGTGCTTCCCGCTTGGCCTTACCTGCATCAGGTGCGATTGCAAAAAGCCTATCGAAAACTAATTTTGGGTTAACTTCCTTGGGTAAGGGTTGCGTGGACGAACGCCAAGACATAGTTGAAGAATAAACACAACTATACCCAGAATCGCAATTTCCAGCCATTGAACCTTGTTCGCAACCTATCTCGATCGAAGAAAGCCTGACTTTGTCACCAATGCGAGAAGCGGCAACCTGATCTACAGAAATACCAGAACGAATGTTGGTACCATCGGTTTTTCGTGGCTGTGCACCTGTAAGAAAAGCGCTTAACGCACGAGCATGATCACCACCGCCATCGCCGTGGGATCTGGCTTTATCAGCAGTAAGGCCACTTAACACCAAAAGTTTTTCTTTAACTTTAGCAAGGGGCTGAAGAATTGGAGTAATATCAAAATCAGCACCTTCAGACTTAGGAGTCCAATCGGCCATATTTTTGCCATTGGGTACATATAAAAAAGCCATGCGGTTAGGAGCTATATTTTGATTAGGGTTAGCATTTGCCCAGGAGGTAACTGGCCCCATTGCCTCAAGCCAAGGCAAGGAGACAGAAATACCCAAGCCTTTAAGTAAAGTACGGCGGGAAAGTAAAGCTGAAGATTTCATTTAAAACTCCCATTGAAATATAATCTATACCCTATTATCCATTATTGAATTTACCGAATGCAAGGCAGAAAAAGATATATTCTACACTTCACCCTATTTAATTTTCAACTTTCATGCTTTTTTGGAAAGCATCACTTTGAACAATTGCAGTAACTAAAGCGGAAAACTTATAATTATTATCGGCAACAAACTTAACAATCTTTTCTATAGCTGGCCTATCATAATATTCTAAGCCACGCCCTAAAGAATAAATCATCAATTTTTCAGCTAAACACCGTGTAAAATCTTCTTTTTTCAACTTAACAATGTTTTTAAGATCGCTAGGGCCTTTAAAAGAGGTTCCATCCGAGAACTCGCCAGAAGAATCGATCTCAAAATTTCCATCTTTAATTCTAAAAGCACCAATCGCATTATAATTTTCAAGAGCAAAGCCAATCGGATCCATTTTTGCATGGCAATTGGCACAACTAGGGTTATTGCGATGCTGTTCCATCCGCTGCCTAAGAGAACCTTGAGCTACCGATTTATCATCTGCAGATAATTCAGGTACATCAGGTGGCGGAGGTGGCGGGGGTGACCCTAAAATCTGTTCAAGAACCCAGCGCCCTCTTTTTACAGGGGAAGTTCGAGTGGGATTAGATGTCGCAGTGAGGATACTGGCCTGTGTCAACAACCCCCCTCGCGATTTATCAGAAAGTGACACACGAAGAAATTCATCTCCCTTAATCGGTAAACCACCGGGCTGAATTTTTTTCCCGCCAACCATATTCCCTTTGGTATCTATTATCCCGTAATGTTTTGCTAATGTTTCATTTAAGAAAGTATAATCCGAATCAATCAGTTCCAATATGCTTCGATCTTCTTTAATAATCGAATTAAAAAACATTTCTGTTTCAGTTCTCATCGCAACACGAAGTTTTAAATCAAAAGAAGGAAAAAGCTTGCTGTCAGGCAAAACCAAATCCAATCGTTTTATCTGCAACCATTGAAGTGCAAAATTCTGAACCAATGCTACAGCTTTCATGTCCTGCAACATCCGAATAACTTGTTTATCAAGATTCGCACTAAGTTGATTTTTCGAAGCTAGATCAAACAAAATCTGATCAGGCATAGAACTCCAGATAAAATAGGAAAGCCTTGACGCAAGTTGAAAATCATCAAGTTTCCTAATATCAGAATTATTAGGGCGGCTATCCATTTCTAACTTAAAAAGAAATTTCGGGGAGCAAATTACAGCTTGCATCAACAACTGGATAGCAGACTCCCACTTTTCCCCCTTCTTGATTGCATTATCAACCAAAGCAACTGAGCGCTTAATTTCTTCGGGCGTGGGGGGACGCCTAAAAGCCTTATAAAGAAATCGAGTAACAACCTCCAATGTTTGGATATCCTTAGGTTTTGAAACATCAACGGCCAATAACTCCCGATGGCTAGCAGGTCGGCTATCCATCGGGCCTTCAAGTGCCATATATTCAACAAACACCTTGTTGCCAGATTGGCTAACGGAATTTTTGTATAAGGCCAGAAGTATTTTATCACGAGCTTTCATAGCCGGAATTTTCACTTCAACAACTTCAGCATTGGCAGGTTTATCGGCTTTAATATCAAATGTTTTTAAAATCAAAGAAGGCTTTGGTATAGTACCAGCCAATTGATCAAGTTCAGAATCAGAAGATTTAGTTCCAAGATCTTTATCAAAAATTAAAACAGCAAAACGCACAGGTTTAGAATCCGTATTAAGGCCATAAACTTTTGCACGAAAAATATATTCCCCATCATTCTCCCACATGTAACTTGTATGCAAAGGCCCCGACAAGTTATTTTCCTTGGCATCAGATTCCATCCTTCTAAATGGCCCCTCAATAATCTTGGCTGCCATCTGGTCTGAAAGGGAAGGTTCAGTGTATCTGCTAGATAAATGTCGCTTTATCGGTTTAGGAGGGTCAGGAACAATTGCCCTGCTCATAATAGAGTCAGCAGCAGAAAGGTAACGCTCCATCAAAACCGGTGATAATGTTAACACATCGCCTATGTTATCAAAACCATGGCCAATATCATCAGATGGAAAATTGTCTGTAGGGTCAAAATCTACACCGATTAAATCACGGATCGTGTTTTTATACTCAACCCGGTTTAACCTTCTTGCGGTAACATTACCCGGATTAGGTTTTAAATTACGATCATTAAAATCAAAAATTGATTTCACAAGAGAAATAAAATTTTCAGATTCTTTTACAGTAGGCCTAAGTTTATTCTTTGGAGGCATTTCACCGGAGATTATATTTCTGACCACATTATCCCAAACTTTTCGATTTTTAATCAGCGATGCAGAATCTTTAAAATTATCAAGACTTAATTCAGCTTTAGGTTTAATACCCGAATGACAAGCCAAACAATTCTTTTGAAGAAAAGGTAAACCTATAGAAGTAAACTCTGGCACCTTATCTTCTGCGAAAGAATAGAAATTAAAAAATAGAATTAAACTACCGAAAATAAAAATAGTTTTGAGCAACATAAAAACCTCACAACTCAAATAAAAAAACCTAATATAATATTATCAGATATAAAAGAATATAAAACCAAATAGAATAATCGATTTCATTTAAACTTATTAACCAAAAAGCGTCTATTTAAATAAAATAAAAAGTGTGACAATACAAACAACCATGGAAAAATCAAATTTCAAACAGATAAACTCAATTCCGATGATATCATCCAAAAATGCATCTACACATTGGTATTCATTCTTAAATATATTAGCTTTAGATGCACCTATCGTTGCAATTGTTTGGCAACATTTTCTAGCAAAAAACTTTAAAATTGAGCTTTCAATCCCAGAAACAGCCACACTTTTTTTTGCTGTATGGTTTATATATTTACTGGATCATTTTTTGGATTCAAAAAATGTTGTTCACTTAACACAAAGGCATATTTTTATTGCTAAAAAGAAAAAGTTAACAAAAACATTAATTATCCTAACTTTTACAACCTCCTTTTTTTTAACCACTTTTCTTCCAAAATTAGTGATAACAAGTGGGATTTGTTTAACCATCATTATAAGCATTTACCTTGTGCTAGTCCATTCAAACATTACTAGTCTTAAAATTAAAACAAATAGCAAAGAATTATTAGTAGGAATAGGTTTTGGAACAGGGGTAGCGCTACCTATAATAATTTCCGAATTAACAATACTAACATGGTTGCCTGCGGTTACATTGTTTTGTTTATTATGCTGGATAAATTGTAAACTAATAGACAACTGGGAATCAAATCGCTTACATTTTTCAAAAATGGATTTGTTTTTAATATTAATAATGTTTTTCTGTATGCTCCTTAGTGCAAAAACAATTGCAATTGCAGTAATGATTTCCCTAGCATCATTTATAATGGTTAACAGATTTGCGGGTTCCAAAAACACCGAATTATCGAGAGTGCTTGCGGATGTTTGCCTTTTATCGCCTTGCTTGGTTTAAGATAATCAATGAATAATCATTATTTTGACAAATTAGCACCGTGGTACCTTTTCCTTGAAAAATTAAGCTTTGGAAATCAACTTCAAAAATGCAGAACAACCCAACTCGAAAGATTAACAGAAGTTAAAAATGTTCTTATACTAGGTGATGGAAATGGTAGATTTCTTCAATCATTTATTACAACTAATAAAAGTGCAAAGATTGACTCGCTAGATATTAGCAAAAAAATGATTGCTTTAGCACAAAACCGAATTGGCTTAAATCTAAATGGCCACCAAGTGAATTTTATAAATACTGATGTGTTTAAATGGGAATTTCCGAAAAACAAATACGACTTAGTCGTAACAAATTTCTTTCTTGATTGTTTCACTTTTCACGAATTAACAAAACTAACAGAAAAAATATCATTTAGTTTAATACCTAAAGGCAAATTAATTTATGGAGATTTTAATATTCCAAATTCAAACTTTAAAAAACTTCTAATTCTGCCTTTATTAAGCATTATGTACTGTTTTTTTAAAATCTTTACACATATCTCTGCACAATCATTAAATGACCCCTCGTCATTATTCACCAAGAATGGCTTTATACTTGAAAATGAAAAACACCAATTGGGTTCGTTGTTAAAATCTCAACTCTGGGTAAAAACTTAGATATAATAAGTAGTACGATCTTTTTTTCAAGAAAATCATACAACTTACAAAATACTTGTTAGACTCATATATATTTTTAAAAGTTTATTTAAAGAGGGTTTTATGAATATGAAATTTATACTCGGTGCATTATTTGCAACTTGTATCATTTGTTCTCAAAGTTTTACGCAAGAAAAAGAAATCAAAACAAACCTTTCCGGAAACTGGAGCGGGAATTGGTTTAGCGATGGTTCAGGCCACAAAGGCCCAATGAAAGCTAATTTTAAATCGTTAGGAGATGACACATATGAAGTTGTTTTTACTGGGCGATTTCTTAAAGTTATTCCTTTCAGATATAAGGTTAATTTATCTGTTACGGGCAAAGATGGGGAAAAATTAATTCTAACAGGAAACCAAAAATTGATTGGTTTTGGAACCTTTGAATACAATGCTCTTGCAGACAATGGTTCTTTTATAGCGACCTACTCTAGCAAAAAAGATAACGGTAGATTTGAATTAAACCGTACCCGTTAATTGAAGCATAATAAAAAAGCCCCTACTTGATAGTGATCAAGTAGGGGCTTTTTTATTTTAATCTTTTACTTAACTATCTTTTTCTTATTGTCTTCAACTTGCTTTTTGACATCAACATTTTCCGTATTTACTGTCTTAGCAACTTTTTCAGACAGCTTTTTGGCTACCAAACCACTTGGGTCACAACCTGGTGCGATAGCTACAATTTTGCCACCTTTTTCAATTAAAAAATTGGTAGGCATTGTTTTAGTATCAAACACTTTCCAACTATCACCTTTAGTATCAACGGCATAAAGCATGCTTATATTCTTAGCTTTTGCGTAAGATGCAACTTTAGCATCTGGCTCTTTAAATATCGCAAGCGAAGTTAAACCAGAATCTTTATAAGCATCATGAATTGCTTGAAAATAGGCTAATTCTTGATCACAACCTGAACAACCACAAGTAAGGCGAACAAGAACTGCTCCTTTGGCAGTTAAATCTGCCAGATTAATTTCTTTACCAGAAGCATCTTTAATTTTAAAAGCAGGGGCTTGTCCTCCAATTTCAACTTTCTTTGGTGCTATTTTCGTTGGTTCTTCGCCAATAACAGCAAGAATCAGACTTAAACTTACAATTAATGATACAAACCGTTTCATCTTAAACTCCTAGGTGGGAACAAAAAAATATGATCTAATTACAATGCCATAATCATTATTGTATTTAACAAAAATAAATACAAGTTATTTATCCAATTCACCCTAAAAATTAAGATTAAACAACTATTCCAACAAATAAAAAGCTATTACAATAAGTTTAGGACTGTAATACGCTATTAATGGAGCAAACTTATGCAAAAATTATCACTTTATCTAGCTTGCTTCTTTTTAAATCTACTTTTCTGCCATTTTTTAAATGCTTCATCCCAAAAACCATTAAATATCCTCATACTTTACGCTGATGATTGGCGACACGATACACTAGGTTGCGCAGGTAACCCGGTGGTGAAAACACCTAATTTAGATGCCCTAGCAAAAAAAGGAATTAGATTTACACGAAATTGTGTAACCACATCAATCTGCGGGGTAAGTAGAGCCAATCTTTTAACCGGCCAATGGATGTCAAGACATGGCAATCAAGCTTTTGCGATGTTTAAAACTCCTTGGGAGCAAACTTATCCTGATTTACTAAGGAAAAATGGGTATTTTGTAGGTCATGTTGGAAAATGGCATAACGGAATTTTCCCAAAAGATAAATATGACTTTAGTAAAAGCTATGCAGGAAACCATTGGATTAAACAAACAAACGGTGAAATGATTCATGTCACAAAAAAAAATGAAGAAGATGCTCTAGAATTTCTACAAACAAAACCAAATGAGAAACCTTTCCTTTTAACCGTATCGTTTTTTGCTACCCATGCAGTCGATAGCAATCCAAAGCAATATCTCCCACAACCTCAAAGTATGGAACTTTACAAGAATGTTAAAATACCTATTCCTTACACCGCAACTGAAGATCATTTCAAGAGATTACCTTTATTTATATCGAATGAAAAAAATGAAGGTCGTAATCGTTGGCATTGGCGCTTTGACACAAGCGAAAAATATCAGGAATACATGAAAAATTACTACCGCCTTGCTACAGAAGTAGATGATACCTGCGGAAAAATTATCATGGATTTAAAAAAACGCAACTTGTTTGATAATACTTTAATTATTTTTACAACAGACAATGGTTATTTCCATGGTGAACATGGCCTAGCAGATAAATGGTACCCGTATGAAGAAAGCATACGAGTGCCTTTAATCGTTTTAGACCCCCGGATGCCTAAATCCAAAGCTGGGAATACGAATGATGAATTTGTTTTGAATGTTGATTTAGCTCCAACAATTTTGTGCGCATCTCAAGTGATGCCTCCAAAAACAATGCAAGGTAGGGATTTTGCACCACTTTATCTTGAAGAAAATATCAAAGATTGGAGACAAGAATTTTACTATGAGCATGCAATCATTAAAAACAAAGATTTCATTCCCGCTTCTGAAGCATTGGTAAGAAAAGATGTGAAATATATATACTGGCCTGATTTTAATACAGAAGAACTATATGATCTAACGATTGATCCTTTGGAAGAAAATAATCTAATTAAGAGCAAGACACACCAAGAATCATTAAAGAAACTAAGGCTTCGCTTTAAAGAACTTAAAGCTGATGCAAAGTAAATTTTAAATACCCGGGCACGCTAAAATTAAATTATTTCACACCGACCTTGGCTCGAGTTATTGCAAAATCAACTAATTCTTGGGAATTGAAAAACCCTTCGAAATAATTATGCCCCTGACCTTTAAGAATAATTAATTTCACAAGATCTTGTTGGTTTTCCAGCTTGTACTGATTAAAAAACTCTTGGGAATTCTCCTTCAAAGGAACAACTTTATCCACATCGCCATGAATCAATGCAACTGGGATCTTAGCTTTTGCCAAAACACGAACATTAGAAATTGGGTTCAACTCAGTTATTTTAGAATCTAATTCTGATTTACTAATACCGTAAGCGGCAGGTATTTTATCAATTCCGGGGTAAGTGCGAAAATCAAACACAGGATAAATTCCAATAATTCCAGAAACTTTGGTAGGGTTTTCAACCGCCCAACTGGTAACCCACAACCCGCCCCTGCTTCTTCCAAAAAGGCAAGGTTTAGGCGCAAAACCTTTTTTCTGAACAAGTTCGTTATATAAATCAGTCAAAAGCTGATTACTTTTCGGGCTACCATAGCCTTCACCAACATCGATACCTGCTACAGCAATACCAGCTTTTAGAAACTGTTCATGCATCCATTTTTCATGATGATCAGGGTAAGCAGGAAGGGTTGGGGCATAAATAATCCAAGGTTGAGGAATTGTTCGTTTAGCTTCTTCAGGAAATAAGATAAATGCTGGTTTTTCAGAGACAGTAAAAGCTTCCCCTGGAAAAATAAGAGCTTTCTTTTGCCCATACGATATCGAAGTGAAAGACAAAAATAAAAATACTGCAAGAAACAAGCTTCTATTGAACAATTCCAAAACTCCGTAAAAAATGAAGTAAACTACTTTTTCTTTTTCGCTTCTTTATCTTCCTTGTATTCTGTCACAAGATAATAATCGTCTAAAGAAGATTCAAGGGAAGGTAAATAACGAATACCTGATTTTATAAGTTCACCCGATTTTCCTGTAATTTTAAAAAAACCAGGCTCAGCTTTCTCGCTAGGCTTGATTAAAATCTTCACAGGGATAGAGGTTTTAGATGTTACTTTAAGTTCCTCAGCAGACCACCCCCTAGGCAAATCTACTGCTTTAAAAACAATGTCTCCAGAATGGCCAGCAACTCGAGAAATTTTGATGGGAACCTCCACTGGCTTTTTGTCTTTTGGAGCGAAAACTTCTCCATCAACTAAAAATTCAAAATCTGGAATAATCGGAAGAACACTCATCCGATAGTAATAAGTTTCTCCACTATGATTATGTAAATCAGTAATTTTCAAGAATGAAGTATCACCTGTTGAAGTTACTTCAAGGGTAGCATCGCGGTTACCAGCTCCCTCGTCGTCAACTCGTTTAAGCTCTTTGCCAAAATTGTCTTTTTGAACAACAAGAGGGTCAAGATCGGAACCAATTAAACGAGCATCAACCTTGATTTTATATTTGTCACCTTTTTTAAAATTCAGTTCAAAGTCATGATTTTTGTCCACATCTATGCAACCACTTACAATACAAGGCTTATCCACAAGCATTGATTGTTTTCCTTTAGCGAAAACCAAAGAAGGAAGTGAAGTTGAAGAAATAGAAAAATATCCCGCAGCACCTATTTTAAAAATAGGCTTATTCTTCAAACTTGCAGCATCATTAATGTTTAATGAAGCAAAATCTTTGGGCAGGTTCCAACCTTTTAGTTGAAGGCTTTGAGGCTTACCCATTTGCAGCGATAAAGGAAAAACATGATCAATATAAGGCCCGGTTGTAATTGATAAGCGGTAAATATAAGTATCAGCACCCGAAAACCTGATTGTTGTATCCGGGGTGGAAGGAAATGCAAAAATACGAACGCAATAAGATCCATCAGTAGGCGCTACAAATGCAATGAAAGGATCAAGGCCAAATCGATCATGATTTTCTGCAAGAATAAATCCATCATGCGATAAAATTTGTATTACTGCATCCATGGGAGAATCAAGACCATGATTGCCTAAAAAGTGGGCGACTATTGTTTGCCCTTTTTTTGCATCAACCGCAAACGAATCTGTATCTCCAGCGATTCCTAATTTCCCGTTAATCAGCACGGGTCCAGCTCCAATAGATTGCGGTTTAAGATAACTATTATTGGGTTCAATTTCATCGATTTCAGGAATTGTTCCTACCCAAAAAGCTTTAGGGGCAGAAGTACCATCTTTGTTGAAAATTCTAAATAATTTCGGGCCGGGAGAAGCTTTAGGATCAACCTTTATGGAAACTTTATTCTTTTCTTTAAACTCGATATTAATGTCGGGAGAATAAATAATAATTTTTGGCGGCCATTCAGGGAAGGTGCCATTCAAGTTTGCTAAAACCGTAGAACCAATCTGGCCACCTGCAGGAAAAATATAAGTAAGAACTGGCACAACAGCCCAGCAAGGGTTTTCTAATGTTAAAACAACAATTATAAGGTAAAGCAGATAACGCATTACCCCATAAGCTCCTTGATGACTTCAGGGTTGCTTACAATGTGTGAAGGCCTGCCATTGGGCGCATAAAGAATCTTGTCCGGAGCAATTCCCAACTTAGAATAAATGGTGGATGAAAAATGTTCTGGGGTAAGAACTCTTTCGCAAGCAGCATATCCGCGTTTATCGGTGGCACCAACAACTTGGCCGCCTGGCGTTCCGCCACCAGCTACCATAATGGACATTGCATTTGACCAATGATCACGCCCCCCATCTTTGTTGATTTGAGGAGTTCGACCAAATTCACCCAAAACTAAAACTAATGTGGTTTCAAGCATACCCCGCTGGTCAAGATCTTTGACCAATGCTGCAATGGTGATATCGAAACTAGGCAATCGTTTTTCCAAAGTTGGAAAAATATTAGTATGATGATCCCAACCACCATCATTAAGAACAATAAATGGAACACCAGCCTCAACCAGTCTGCGTGCTAGAAGAGCCCGTTGGCCGAAATCATTTCTACCATAAGACTCACGCACGGAATCCGGTTCACGCTGAATATCAAACGCTGCTTGAGCTTCTGCAGAACGCATAAGATCAAGGCCTTGCCGATAATGATCATCCATAGCAGTTGCAGGATCGCCCACTTGTTTATCTGCAAAGCGGACAAATTTGTCTACAGCTTGACGCATCTCTTCGCGATTCACTTTTCTTGAGCCATCCAATTCCTTAGGCAGGCTAACATCACGAACTCTAAAATTAGCACCGTTAGGGTTGCCATCAACTACAAAAGGAGCATGGCGGGCGCCAAGGAAATTTGGGCCGCCAGACCGCGTCATCGAAGGCAAAGAGAAGTATGGGGGCAAACCAGGGGGTGCCCCTAACTCTGAAGAAACCACAGAACCCATGCTGGGATGAAAGCTAACAAAAGCCCCACATCCCACCGGGATCCTGGGGGGCGCACCAGTCATCATGTAATGATTACCAGCACCGTGGTTACCCTGATCATGTTGAACAGAACGAACAATTGCAAGCTTATCTGCAATGGAAGCAAGTTGAGGAAGATGTTGAGAGTATTGAATTCCAGGTATTTTAGTGCTGATTGGCTTGAAGGAACCACGGATTTCAGTTGGTGCATCGGGTTTTGGATCAAACATTTCATAATGGGTAGGGCCACCATCCAACCAAACTAAGATCACGCTTTTAGCTTGAACTTTACGGGTGGCAAGTTCGCGAGCTTGCAAAGACGAACAAAAACCACCACCTAACAAACCTCCCAAGCCGAGAATTAGGCCATCGCGTCGTGAAGGCATTTTTTTAGTGAAAGTTTTCATAAGAAATTCCTTTTTAGTCGACCAAAACAAATTCAGGAGAATTTATCAAAGCCCAAAGCAAGTCTTCCAAGGTTTGTTTTCTAGCTTGATTTTTACTTTTTGCTAACGCAATCACACCGTCTCGTTCAGCGTTGGTGGGAAATCTACAATAACAACGCAGATATAAATCCTCAATAGCCAACTCTAAGTTACCAGAACCGGCAGCTAATTTCGAAGAAATTCCATTTTCAGCAATGATTTTAGCCTGAATATTTTTGGCATTCATAAGATGCAAAGCCTGAACCACGGTAGAATCGGAACTTCGTTCACAAGGGGGATCTTGGTTGGGATCGGGCCTGCCAAAACTGTCCAAAAATTCAGAAGCTGAACGAAAAGTCCAAATTTCCATGGCTCGTGAACCTTCAGGCATCGCAGAAAAATTCTCTGCCACTCCGGTAACATCACTCACCATATCTAATAAAACTTCAGCCCTAGGACGCATTCGGTAGTGCCTAGAATGGTTACGCGTATCGCCTTGGTTTCGTTCATTGGGTTTGCTTGATAGAGCATAAGCTTTTGAGGTAACAATCGAATAGAGAAGGTGCTTAATATCATAATGATGTTTACGAAAATCATCTGCCAAGGCATCTAACAATGCGGGATTGGAAGGCGGATTGGTTGCCCTAAGATCATCAACAGGGTCGACTAATCCCCTACCCATTAGGTCGGCCCAAATTCTATTAACCGCAGCTTTAGCAAACAACGGATTCTCAACAGAGGTAATCCAAGCAGCAAGCGCCTGCCTTGGATCTTCATCTTCCGTAAACTCCATGACTTTACCTTTTAAAGGTGCTGGCTTCATTACCTCACCAGTTCGAAGATGTTTAACATCTCCTTTTTTGGCAAGGAAGAAAATTTCTTCACTTCCCGAAATAGGGGCAGATATACCGGTGCCTTTACGGCCAATCCGGCCAAAAAACGCTGCAAAATGGTAGAAATCATCTTGCCCATAAACTTCAAATGGATGGTGATGGCATTTAGCACACTCCAGCCGAATGCCTAAAAATAATCGGCTGATAACAGTGGTAAGTTCATCTGGTTCTCTTTTATCACGAATAACTACCGATGCACCATCGCGAAAAGTGCTGCCATCTGCTGCAATAATTTGTTTGGCGAACTGATCAAAGGGTAGGTTTTTACGAAAGCAATCACGCAGCCATGAATGGAGGACAAAAACCGCTTTCATACCAACATGAAACGGGTTTGGCCTTAAAAGATCAGCCCATTTGTTGGCCCAGAAGTCCGCATATTCCGGCCTAGAAAGCAAACGCAACGCCAGTTTTTCTTTTTTGTCAGGGGCCACTTCGGACAACCATGATCGCGATTCTTCCGGGGTTGGTAATCGTCCGATCAGATCAAGATAAACTCTTCTTAAAAAGGTATGATCCGGCGCCAAAGCAGAAGGAGAAAGGCCTAGCTTAATGAACTTATCCGAAAGCAATCGGTCAATGTAATGTTGCGAATCAATTCTGGTGGGTAAATTTGTATTTAAAGATTGGGGCAAAGGCAAAGTAACTAAGCATACGCTGAATTTTTCCATGAATCGAGCCATGATTGCTGCTTCACCGGGCAATGGCCCCGATTGAACCAAACCTTCGGAATCAATGGAAGCAAGCACACTTTCACTGGATTGAAATGCTGCTAGATGAGTTACATCCCTGCTAGAACCATCACTATAGCGTGCTAAAACCCGGGTCTGAACCTTGGTTCGAGGCTGCATTTTAACTTCAGAAGGGATTATTTCAATGTTAACAACTTTAAGGTCGTCAAGTGTGCCTCTTGGTTGGCCAGTTTTAATCCACTCTAGAACTTGTGCATAAGCATTGCCATCTTCGGGAAGCTTTTTTCCACCACCATGAGGAACCTGACCAGCAGCTTTTTTTAAAAGCAAACTATCTTTAGGAGAAGCTGGAAATATCCGCCTACCGCGGGACTCAGAAGCTAGCGCATGAAAATCGAAATCATTATCGAACCCCAGAAGAGATAATTGAAATCCATTCTGACCTCTTTGCTTACCATGGCATGAACCAGAATTGCAACCATACCTCGTTAAAATCGGCTGAAGGTCTTTTTCAAAAGTAACTTTCGACCCTGCATCTGCAACAGATATTTTAACAGAAACAAATTGAACCGTATTTCCGTTTACAACTTCGATTTTCGTTTGACCAACTTTGTTAGATATTACCTGCCCTTTATTAGAAACCCTAACAGTACTGTCTTCGTGTGACTTAAACACACAAGCAGCAGTCACATCTTCACCCTTAGCATTTAAAACCCTAAATTGAACCTGCTCACCTGATCCTTTTAAATCGATAACAGGTGGCTCAATAGACAAACTATCAGCACCCCAAGCATAACTTGTGGCACTAATATAAATCACACAGAAAAATGAAACAATAAACGCCATTATTGCTAATCTCGAGGCGGGACCGAATAACAACCCTTAAACTAATTCAACTATTATAAAATATAACACAAACCATTTCTTTTAAGAAAGGAAAAAGAATTAAACTACCTACCAATTATACTATTCGGTAATTCATTTAATTAACTTTAAAAAAAAGAATTTGCCATAACTTCAAAACAAAACACCTGACCACGATTACGAACCCTTTAATCACATTTTTTCACTATTTAACCAAATCAGATTTCGAATATCAAAGTGCTTCAAAACCATGTAATTGATAGCGAAGCCAATCCTAATTATTAAATAACCGCTCATCCCGATCAAAACCACGAAAGACTTTACTACTTCTTCTTTTTTTGATTCTCAGAGTTGCCATATGCTTCTTTGGGTGCGCCTATATTGTCTTTTAAATCAGATCTCAACTTTGCCAACTCAAGTTTTAAATCTTTAACAATATTAGCATAAGAAGGATCGGCATAAAAACTTTTCATTTCATTCGGATCTTTCTCACGGTCGTAAAGTTCCCAGTAGTCAACATCTGGTTTATAAAAGTGAACCAATTTAAATCGATCAGTAATCACACCATAATGGGGCCTGACTCGGTGTGGCACGGGATATTCAAAATAATGGTAATAAAAACTCTTACGCCAATCTTCTGGCAACTTCCCTTTAAGAATAGGTAGCAAGCTTTTCCCCTGCATATCGTTTGGAGCATCAACCCCCGCTGCTTCTAAACATGTTTGAGCGAGATCAATCAACCCAGTCAAATTTTTGTTTACAGAAGGATTTTTGGTAATTTTAGGCCAACTTATCAACATGGGAGTTCTAAGAGATTCTTCAAGTATCCAACGCTTGTCAAACCAACCGTGCTCACCAAGAAAAAACCCTTGATCTGCAGCATAAACAACAATAGTATTTTCTGCCAAACCTTCTTTATCAAGATAATCAAGCATTTTACCAACCGATTCATCAACAGCCTTGATAGTTCCAAGGTAATCATGCATGTAACGATTATAGCGCCAACGCACCAAATCTTTCCCCTTCGGATCATCCTTTAAGTACTTATCATTTCTTGGTTGATAATATTCATTCCATTTCTGAAGTTGCTCTGGAGTCATATTGGTGGGAGGAATAAGTTTGGCATCAAGCTTGGTAAATGTTTTCTCAATAGTCATATCTTGATCTTTGATAGCAAGCCCGCGATCAGAATAATCATCAAACAAATTAACAGGTTCGGGATAAATCCGATCATTATCATGGCCAAGATGACGAAGCGCGGGCGCCCATTCACGGTGGGGTGCTTTATGCTGGCTCATCAAAAGAAACGGTTTAGATTTATCTCTGTTCTTCAACCAATCAATACTAAAGTCAGAAATTAGATCTGTCGTATATCCTTGATGTTTCATTTTTTCACCATTTCGAACCATCGGAGGATTATAATAAATCCCCTGCCCCGGCAGTATATGCCAGTAATCAAATCCAGTGGGTTCGCTGATAAGGTGCCATTTGCCTATAACAGCAGTCTGATAGCCGGCCTTTTGCAAAAGCTTGGGAAAAGTTTGCTGTGTGCCATCAAACCTACTATTCGAATTGTTATAAAAGCCATTCATGTGGCTATATTTACCAGTAAGAAGCGTTGCTCTACTTGGCCCACAAATGGAATTGGTAACCAAACATCGATCAAACCGAACACCTTTTGTACCAATTCGGTCAATATTTGGAGTATCGAGAAGCCTCCTATTTTCACCATAAGCGCTTATCGCTTGATAGGCATGATCATCTGAGAAAATTATTACTATATTTGGTTGTTGGCTTGCAGCAAAAGAAACTGAACAACTTTTTAAAAGCAATAAAGCAATTAAGAAATTGCGGAATGTTATATGAAGCATCATGAAATCCCTTTAATTAAATAGATTCTATTTCGCAGTTTGCATTATCAATGAACTCGCCTTCCCAACGGGCAACAACGCACGTTGCAAGGCAATTACCGACAAGATTTACGGTGGTACGCGCCATATCCATCAGTTCATCAACTCCAAGTATCACAGCAACAGCCTCCAAGGGCAAACCAAAAGACGCAAGAGTTCCCGACAGGATAACTAAAGAGGCTCGAGGAACGGCAGCCACACCTTTACTAGTAACCATCAAAGTAATCATCATTACAAATTGTTGCTGCCAACTCATTTCAATACCAGCAGCTTGTGCTGCAAAAACAGAGGCAACAGCAAGATAAAGCGTCGTACCATCAAGGTTGAATGAATATCCTGTGGGCATGACAAAGGCAACAATTTTACTGGGAACACCAATCGATTGCATGGCAAGCATGGCTTTGGGAAGCGCAGCTTCTGAAGAAGTAGTAGAAAAAGCAATCAAGGCCGGTTCTTTAACTGCCCTTGCAAACTTTCGCAAAGGAACACGGGCAAAAAAAGCAACAGGCAAAAGCACAACCAACATGAAAACCACCAACGCCAAGTATAATGTTAAAATCAATTTGCCAAGATTTAATAGTATCCCTAGCCCACTATGACCCACTGTAACCGCAATCGCAGCACCAATTCCAATCGGGGCATAAGCCATCACTAAACCGGTAAATTTAAACATTACTTCCGAAAGAGCTTCAAGGCCCTGAATTAATGTTTTACGATGATCCCCCTTTACCTGAGTCAACCCAATCGCAAATAAAATTGCCCAAAATACTATTTGCAAAACTTCGTTTTTAGCCATGGCATCGATAACACTAGTAGGAACAATATGTTCTAACACCCCGCCGAAAGTGGTTTGCTTCGCAGCAAATTCAGAGCCATCCTTTGCAGGAACATTTAATGATACACCAACACCAGGTTGAGCAAGATTAACCGCAGCAAGGCCAATCACTAAAGCCAGCGTAGTAACTATTTCAAAATAAATAATCGACTTTAATGCTATCCGGCCAATTTGTTTTAAATCCTCCCCATGGCCTGCAATTCCAATCACTAAAGTTGCAAAAAGTAAAGGCGCAATAAGCGATTTGATCATTCGTAAAAAAACAGAAGACATCGGCTTGAGATTCTGAGAAAATTCAGGGAAACAGTAACCGACCCCAGTTCCGACAATCATGCTTAAAAGAATCCAATGAGTAAGAGTAATTTTTCGAAAAATACTAAACATAATTCCTGCTTTTTTCAAAATTCACAAAGATAAAGAATTGCATGAATATTAATTGATTTTAACCGAATAAAAAGAAATTACTTTAAGATTTGAGGGAACTCTTTTTTAAACTATCATCAACAGTGCGACTTTTACCCTTACCCCATATTTTTTGCATCAACCCATACCCTTGAATATCTTTTTGCTTTATTTCTTCCCGAGTTTTAGGTTCCGAATAATGCTTGTCTAAATATGCCGTGGTAAGTTCAGCAAAATACTCCTTGTCACTGGACATCAAGTAACTTTTCAAATCGAACAACTTTTGATTTTTTGCATTTTGATATGCATCTTTTACAAGTTCATGATTCCAACCTAAAATCTGATGATGATAACAGTGCGCAAATTCGTGAAGTAAAACCAAAGTAGCCGCATTATTAGGCTGAAGGTTCTTGTCATTGTTTTTTTCAGTGACAAATCTCATGCCATTAATGTCGATACAATTAAAGTGAGTTTTTGGATCGGATGGGCCCCTTGGGCCTTGTGAATAAAGCCCCAATGCTCCAGGTTTATCCCAATCTACAAAGATGAAAGTCTTATGAAATAAAGCCTTGGCGTTTTCTGGATAAACTTCATTAACTTTACTAAAAGCCATTGCCAACAAATCTAAGGGCTTTGTCACCCATTTAGGATCAGAATTTCGCTGCATTACTTCATCAGAAATAAAACATTTGAAATTTTTGATGGAATAGGTAGAGTACTTTTTATTATTGATTTGCTTGGTTTGGGAAATACCAGATTCATTAAAGAAAAACAACGAACAACCAATCAAGAAGAAAAAGGTAAAGCCAAATTTATTCATGGCAATTCTTAAGGCTAATAGGGATCAAACAATCCAAAAAAGAAAATAACCGCAGCATACTTGGGGTCGATCCCCTTAGCGCTTCCTATATTCCTACCATTCTTTCTAACAGTTCCATCTTTTTCAATTTTACCAACACTAGAACCACCCTTACGAACCGTACCATCACTATCAACTTTCCCTGCATATCTACCATCAATATGGATTGAACCACTGGAATCAACTTTCCCTGCATTTCTACCCTTAACCCGAATAGAACCATCACTATCAAATTTACCAACATTACTTCCACCAATCCGAACGGTACCATCACTTTCGACACTCCCAGTATGCCTACCTTCAACACGCAAATCACCCGCGGCCAAGGAAATATTCGCCCAAAGAAAAAAACATGCAAAAATATAAATTCGAATCATGTGGCATACCTCAAAATATTCAGAATAAACATTAACCCGTTTCGATCTTAAACCAAAAACTTAACTTTATGAATATTAATACAAATTATGTTCTTTAACAATTTGAATCTCATCGTTAATCTTATTATTTGCATTTTTCACAGATTCAAAAGTAAATAAGAAAACATAAAAGGTATAAAAAAACGAGCACCCAAATAGCAATAATATTATTTTTAAATATCATCCCAATAAGCCAGAATTCAACAAAGATTGATTGGATCGCCCTTACTCAAAAACCATATAAAAAAACAGTATGCCAATATAACTTGGTAAGAAGAAAAGATAAGACTTATAAACCATCATGAAAAGCATACTTTTTCGTACGCATCAATTTACCATGCACACCAATGTCTTGATCATTGGTTGATTCATAAAGCAACGAAAAACAAACCAGGAACAAAATAAATGTCAGCTTATTAAGCCTTACCATCAAGCTTTTGCTCAAGTTCCTGCCAACGATTGTAAAGGATTTCAATATCTTTTTGCGCTTTCTCAAGTGCATTACAAGCATTGGTTAAAATTGAATGTCCAGCCGTGGCTGATTTTTCAACCTCTTCGTGGAGAACAATAATTTTCTCTTCGGCAACCATCACCATTGATTCCATCTGGTCATATTCTTGCTGCTCGGCAAAGCTCAATTTCTTGCGTTTTGCATTTGAAGGGCCCGCCTTGGAAGAAGAATTTACCGAGGTGTTACCCTGATTTTTAATCGCAGCTTTTTGCTCTTTAGCAGCAGATTTTTCAAATACATTCAGCCACTGTTGAACTGTAGCGTACATTGCAGAGCCACCTCGCCCATCCAACCCGATTACCTCGGTACAAATACGATCTAATAATTCACGGTCATGACTAACAATCACCAAGGCCCCTGTAAATTCAGATAAAGTATCTTCAAGTACTTCCAATGCAGGTATATCTAAATCATTGGTGGGTTCATCCAAAAACAGTAAATCAGCAGGTTGTTGCATCATCTGGGCCATTCGCAAACGAGCTTGCTCGCCTCCTGAAAGGGCACCCACCAAAACATCAAGTTGTTCGACTTTAAAAAGAAATTGCTTTGCCCAAGCAACAACATGAATCTGGCGATCACGATAAGCAACCATATCTCCATTGGGACAAAGGGCTTTACGCAAAGTAACAGAATGATTAAGAGCAGTTCTGCCCTGTTCGAAAATCACTTTTCTAAGCCCATCGGCTTCGGTTACAGCCCCTGAATCAGGTTTATGTTCACCCGAAAGAACTTTAAGGAGAACACTTTTACCACTACCATTGGGCCCAAGCAATCCAAGCTTAGTTCCGGGGCTTAACTGAATATCAATACCTGAAAACAAAAGCTTTCCCGGAAAAGATTTGGCAATACCAATAGCATTCATGAGCTTGCGAGTTTGCCGGCCTGTTCCAACAAAATCCAAGCCAGCAGAACCAGAATCTGCAGTCCTGTATTGAAGTTCTTTAAGTTCCCCTCTGCGCTTAGCAGCTTCATCAATGCGGGAGGTAGCTTTGCATGTTCGCGCTGCGGCCTTGCGGCCCAGCCATTCAGTTTCTCTTCGAACTTGGTTTGCAACGGCTTCCTGCATACGCGCTTGCCCATCGAGAAAGATTTCGCGATGTTCAAGAAACTCATCATAATTACCCGGGGCGCGATAAAATCCTCCAGGATAAACCCGATTTATTTCAAGAATTTCATCTGCAACACCACGCAAAAAAGCCCTATCGTGGGTAGCAACCAAATAGCCAAAAGGCGATGCTCGAAGAAGTTTCTGCAACCAAACAATACCAGGAATATCAAGATGGTTTGTTGGCTCATCCAGCAAAAGAAGGTCAGGTTCAAGTGCCATTTCTCTTGCAATACCAAGCCTTTTTCTCCACCCACCTGAAAGCAAATTTGCTGGCTTATCAAAATCATCAAACCCGGTACGAGTCAAAACTTTACTTATTCGGGTTTCTTTTTCATGGTCTTCAAGAGATTCCCCATCCAACCTAGCCCTTACAATATCTTGAACAGAAAGCCCCTCAGGAAAAACATCATCTTGGGCAACAAAACCCATTTTTGTCGCCCTTCGCAAAGATCTAGTCCCTGCATCCAATTCTTCTTTACCAGCAAGAATTTTTAAAAGTGTGGATTTTCCAGCGCCATTAGGCCCTATCAAACCAACTCGTTCATTCGCAGAAAGATCAAATGTCAATTCGGTAAATAAAGGTCGCACTCCAAAAGCTTTGGTAAGCCCCTGCACACTAAGTAACACAGCCATGAAAACCTCAAATCAAATTAAAAAGAACGATTATATAAAAAAGAAAACCAAAACTAATCTTTATTTTCGAGCGAATAAACATGTGTTTTAGTTCGAACAATAATATTTTTTCCAACTGCACCAGGTGATGCCATGCAACCATTTTCCAACTTATTAGTTCCAACTAATTTCCAATCTTTTCCTGCTTGAAGAACATAACCAATCCCCTGTTCGTTAAATAAATAAATACGACTATCAGCATAAAGTGGAGAAGCCCAAAAAGCACCCCCAAACCTTTCTGTCCGAACAACATCGCCTGTTTCTGAATTTAATTCCGAAAAAATACCGTCCTTACTTACCATAAATACCTGATTACCAACAACCAAAGGGGTCGAATAAGAAGGAACATTCTTAATTGTTTTCCAACTGACATGGGTATTACTGACATCCCCTTTACCATCTGGGCGCACTGCAAATAGTTTCCACCCGCCATCTCCAGTGGTTACAAGAATTTTGCCATTAACCAATAAAGGCTTGCAGGATGCATTCATGCCCCCATGATGCACTTTCCAAAGCTCTTCGCCAGTCAATGGGTCGTAAGAAACAGTACCAACGGCAGCAGCACTTATCAATTGGTTCTTGCCATCAATCTTAAAAACAGATGGAGTAGAAAACGCTTTTTTATTATCACCATTATCGGTGCCATAGGTAATGGAACGATCTTTCTTCCAGATGGTTTTGCCGGTGATTTTATCCAAAGCAATCAAGTATTGAACATCGAAGCCATCGAAGGTAAGAATTAGCAGATTTTCAAAAATTATAGGAGAAGAAGCAGGCCCTCGGTGGTGGTTGCAAGGAATATCCTGTCTAGCCCAAATAGTTTTGCCCGTATTAGTATCAAGACAAACTGTTCCTGCACTGCCAAAATGGTGGTATACTCGTCCTTCCTCAATAACAGGAGTCGGTGTAGCATAACTATTAGCAGGAAGAGTGAACATTGGTTTTTCAATGGTAAACAAAGCTATATCGTGTATCACCTTACCGGTTTTAAAATCCAAGGCTAATGCACTTAATTTATCCCCTTTTTCGGAGGCATTGCTCAACCAAATTTGATTACCCCAAATAACAGGCGACGCCCAAGCTTTACCGGAAACAGATGTCTTCCAACGAACATTTTTTTTCTCATCCCACTGGAACGGCAAACTGGCAGCATCAGAATGGCCATCACCATGAGGACCACGATAACTAGGCCAATTAGCTTCCTGAGAAGGCAAAAAAGAAAGCATCATGAATAGTATCTTGTCCATAACAACCTCGTGAATTATTCATTTAACAAGTGTTCTGTTTATAAGAAGTACTAACAGGCAGTTTACGAGAAAACCCTAACTTATGTAAGGGCTTTTACTTGAAAAGATAAAACACTTCTTTGCTAAGTCTTATTAAAATGTATTTAGTTAGGAGTTACACAGTTGGAACTAAATCGCCCCTATTCGTGTGGGATTTGTAAAAGACAGAATGATCAGAAAAAAACAGTAGGAAGAAGTACTAGAAAATTAATCTTAAAAAGACAACAATTAGCTTAACAATTAAACCAATTAATACCTTAAAATTACAATAACATCAAGAGTAAAAATAAATTTACTTACCAAAGCGTTCCAATGCCCAAGTTCTAAAAGCACCTTGAGCTTTACCCCCTTCACCAGGAAACCCGCCATGTTGAACCATCCAAACTAGCACAAGGCCCTTCTCCATGCGTATTTCCATATTGGTCGCATGGGCGCCGCCATGTCCATAACTATCGGGACTAACTGAAAATCCTAAGCCATAACTTTCTTTTACTGAAGGCGGGGTTTGCCTCTTAGATAACTCACGAACTGCACCTTCACTTAAATAACGCTTGCCATCAAGTTCCCCTTTATTCAACAACATCCTACAAAAAAGGGATGTATCAAGTGCAGTAGAAAACAACCCACCTGCAGGCATAGGAAAACGATGAATACGGTCACTTAAAGGGTAGATAAGTTGGCTAACTGGAAATTCAGATAAATTAGTCTTTGATGCATCGGGGCGATAGGACTTTGCAACTCGCAATGATTGCGCCTCGTTGGGCCAAAAAGTGGTGTCCTTCATTCCAAGAGGATCAAAAAGTTTTTGCTGCATAAAATCTTCGTACTTAACTTTGGCAACCACTTCAATTAATCGGGCAGCAGTGTTAATCCCAGCATTTGAATATTTATAAGCAGCGCCTGGTTCAGTCTGAAGAGGGGTCATAGCGTAGCTTCGAACTGCAGCAGAAAGAGAAAGACCATCCAGAGTAGGCTCTTCGATTAACGACTTAAATGGCAAACCGCTTGTATGATTAAGTGTTTCACGAACCGTAATAGGGTGTTTCGGTTTACGAAGCACAATTCGTTCGTTATCTTTTTCAGAAACTACCATCTGGCCACGAAATTCAGGGAGATATTTTTCTATTGGGTCATCGAGCGAAATCCTACCATCATCAACAAGCATCATAACTGCAACAGCCGTCATTGGCTTTGATTGAGAAGCTATCCAAAAAACATTATCATTTTTCATAACTTTACCAGCAGCGATATCAGCAAACCCAACCGATTCAACTGAAAGCACTTTGTTTTTGTCAGCAACTAATGCCACTGCACCAGCAAGTTCGTGTTTATCAATAAAAGGCTTCAAAACAACAAAAGGAGATTCTGGTGCTTCTGCAAAAACCAGCTTAGAGAAGAAAAGCACGGAAAAAAATATGATTGTGAACAATTTAAATTTCATGAAATCGACCCTTAGCCTGAGTAATTTAATTTGAACAAGTAAATACTATACATCACTTCCCGTTCACCAGCAATAAAAACAACATTGTGAATTAATGCTACTTTCATTTAAAAGCAGAAAACATAAATTCAAAATACTCAACAGCCCATGTTTTCAAAATAAATTCCAAATTAAAATCTACTTATTTTCCGACTTTCTTTATCGGCATTTAGTTTTGTGTTTTTAACAAGGTGTCGAAACTACAATCTAAATGAAGATTGCCATAAAGTGCTTCAAGGCTAAGAATTCTGCAAGTATTTAAAAGTGTCGGCTTACAAAAAAACCTCCAAACTTTTAAAAAATCATTGCTCATTTTAACTACGAATGCTATTATCCATTAGCTATAAATTTTTATGGAGTTTAACCTTTTGTTAAATTTTAATTTCAAAATAGGCTTCACCTGAATTCTCTAAAAAACAATCAACGGCGTTTCCGTTGTTTTTATCATTTTAAAAACTGCCCACACCTATATCAAAGGTGATTTAATATTGAAGCGTTGTTTTAGTTGCTTGCATGGTGCAAGTAACATTTTTTGGTAATGATAATCAGGAGATTTTACATGAGTCTTTTCCGTATTTTTGCTGTTGGTACACTTGGTTTAGGGTTAGTAATGGGCAGTATTCATGCTGCTGATGCAGTTAAATCCGGACCCCAAGTTGAAGAAAAAGTTCCCGGCCCATTTCATCCTCTTAATGTTACTGGGGAAAGCGCTGGCCAAAGGAGTTGCCTATTCTGTTCCAATGGAGATAACCCTGTAGCGGTTATTTTCGCCCGTAATCCAGAAGAATCGCTGACCAAACTCATCAAGAAAATTGATGAAGCAACTGGCAAAAATAGTTCTGTAATGATGGGCAGTTATGTTGTTTTCCTCTCTGATTCGCAAGATTTAGAAGGAAAATTAAAAGCACTGGCTACCAAAGAAAAGGTAAAAAATACGGTTCTTAGCATTGATAATCCTGCAGGCCCTGAAAAATACAATATCAGCAAAGATGCTGATATTACGGTTTTGCTTTACACCGGCAGAGTTGTAAAAGCTAATTACGCATTTAAAGGCACTCTGAAAGATTCAGATATTGAAAAAATCACAGGTGATATTTCAAAAATCATTAAGTAAACCTTAAGAATTATTCAACCCTTTAAAAGCCTGGCTTTTTTGAAAGACCGGGCTTTTTCATTCACCCTGGATAATACCCGTACACACATTCGACAAAATTATGATCATGCTGTTTCTTCATCTGTAAATCATTGCAGTTTTAATAAACTACCCGTTAATCCTTGACAAAAATAAGGAACATACTTTAAAATAAAATAATGATATTTTACAATAACTCCAATTTTCGAACTTTACTTTTGATGCTGACTCTGACCAGCATCGTTTTAGGTTGGTTATTGCCTACTGTTTCCTGTGCATGCTGCAAAGATCAGTTAAATATCACAATTGCTCAAAAATTTGATAATTTAAAACCGTCTTGTTGCGGGGAAGGTAATGATTTACACAATTGCACATGCTGCACCATTGACGAAAACCACTTAGATGCAAATCTGATTACCGTAAATGGTTGCCAATGTGCATTACATTTAAAATGTGTACTTGAAGCAAAAATGGTTATTTCAGAAATCCCCGACTCAAGTAATTTTAAAGTGCAATTAAATAAATATGCCCACACTTTCGCTTTGTTCACGAATACAGATCATTACATCCTTATGACATTAGACAAATACTGTTTTAAAATTATAGATTCCATTTCCTTAAATTTATTCTACTGCCAGCTTAATATTTAATTCTAGATATTGATATAAACTAAAAATTAAAGTTTATCAAATCATCGTTTTAAAAAATCCTAGTATTTCCAATTATTTATAAAGGAAAACATCATGGGTATTCCCAATGAAAATACCAACCCAACCAAATTAAGTTGGTTTCAACTTCTTGTACTAACCCCACTGGCAAGATTAAGATTTATTTTAATACTTGGCACTATAGGCTTGGTTCTCGCCAAATGGGATACACTTGTTGCACTTGGGGAAAAGTGGTCATGGAAACGAAATAGTATCGAAAGTGCAGGAGAAGGTTTCGAATATTTTTGCCCAATGCATCCCACTTTTAATTCAGAGAGCAAAAATGAAAAATGCCCCATTTGTTTCATGGGGTTAAGCAAACGAAAAAAAGGTCTATCTTCGCCTGATGTTCTTCCCCCAGGTGTAGTCAACAGAGTTCAACTTACCCCATACCGAGTAGTACTAGCAGGGGTTCAGACTCAGGTGGTAACATATTCCCAACTTATCAAAGAAATCAACACAGTTGGAACCGTGGAATTTGACGAACGCGAATTGAAGCATGTAGCTGCCCGCGTTAAAGGAAGAATTGAAAAACTGGTGGTTAATCAAACAGGCCAGATGGTGCATCAAGGCGACGAATTGGCAGTTTTATTCAGCCCAGACATGATAATTACAGTGCAAAATCTTCTCGATGCACGAAAATCAAACAATCCAGGGTTGGAAAAAAACGCGCGCGAACGATTAGAACTATGGGGCGTTGGACCAATCGAAATTGAAAAAATCATCCGCGATGGCGTACCAGTCCAAAGAATCACAATTCGTTCACCGATAAATGGTCATGTGTTAAAAAAATATCCCAAAGAAGGTCAATATGTTGAGGAAGGGGGCCCACTTTATGATGTTGCAAATCTTGAAAGCGTTTGGGTTCTAGCTCAACTTTACGAAGATGATCTTGGATTTTTCACCCCTGTAAATCATCGACTGGGCCAAGATAAAACCAGCACCAATCATTGGCGCGTATTTGCTTCCAGCAGAGCGTATCCCGGAGAAAAATTTGAAGGAAATCTTTCTTTCATTTATCCCCATGTTGATCAGGAAAGCCGCACCCTTTCTGTACGGTTTGAAATGGCCAATCCTGGAAACCGTTTGAGACCAGGAATGGCAACTAATGTTCAACTTCAAGCTAATGCCACTGAACTTGCAAATTTTAAACGAGCAGACGGAAAAGCACTTTTTCCTTTTCAAATCAAAGGCGACAAAGTGCTTTCCATTACCGAAGATAGCGTTATTGATACAGGATCTTCGCAACTAGTATATAGGCAGGAATCTCCCGGTGTGTATGTAGGAATAAGCGTTCAGTTAGGGCCCCGCATGAAGCTTCCCAATGGGCAACCAGCTTTTCCTGTATATTCGGGAATCAAAGAAGGCGATACAATTGTGACTCAAGGTTCTTTTCTTATCGATGCCGAAACCCGCTTAAATCCTGCGATGGGATCGATTTATTTTGGTGCCACCGGATTAGGCAAGTCAGCAATGCGCCCTTCTACTCCCAACGACGAAGAATCAACTATAACCTCTAATCTTTCAAAACTATCACCTTCTGATAAAAAATTGGCACTGAATCAGTTGTTATGCGCCACCCAAGAAAAATCAAAACTTGGATCAATGGGAGTACCAATTAAATTTACCATTGAGGGCCAAACAGCTTTTGTTTGCTGTGATGGGTGTTTGAGCGAAGCAAAAGCAGATCCAGTAAAAACCATGACACGATTAAAAATGCTGAAAAGCAAAAATCTTGCACCAAAAGAAAAAGCAGGAGTCTCACCATGATCGGAAAATGGATTGAATTCTCGATTCGAAATCCTTTAGTTGTGATAATGATTTCCCTAGCGCTTGGTGGCTGGGGTATTTATGCAGTTTACAACACACCGATAGATGCAATACCCGATCTCGGGGAAAATCAGGTGATTGTTTTTACGGACTGGCCTGGACGAAGCCCCCGTGAAATTGAAGACCAAATTACTTACCCACTTTCCAGAAAATTACAAGGATTAGCTGGAGTTCGAACACTCCGGTCTTCATCTGAATTTAATTTCTCGATGATCACCGTTATTTTTGAAGACAAGATAAATTTATATTTTGCAAGACAGCGGGTGTCGGAGCGCCTTGCAGAAAATTCAGATAAACTCCCTGCTGGAGTCACGCCTTATTTGGCCCCAGATGCCACTTCATTAGGACAAATTTATTGGTATACAGTTGAACCAACCCCAGGAAATACATTCGACTCTTCGAGGTTGTGGGGGCTTAACAAATTCCTCATTGCACCACAAATCAATTCGGCTTCTGGCGTGGCTGAAGTTGCTAGCGTAGGTGGTTTGCCGATGGAATATCAAATCGATGTTAACCCAGAAATTCTTCGCGCCTACGGCATCAGTCTAGGCGAACTCTTCGATTCGGTCTCTCGTTCCAACCAACCTGCGGGCGGTGGCGTTATTCAAAAAAATAATGCTGAATATATAGTTCGAGGAATAGGCTGGATTAAGGGCAAAGAAGATATCGAAAACACAATTATCAAAGAGGTAGATGGTACTCCAATTTATGTAAGAAACATTGCAAAAGTACAAATAGGAACCCGATTTCGAAGAGGCGTATTCGAAAAGAATGGCTCCGAGGTTGTGGGAGGGGTCGTTTTAATGCGCTATGGGGAAAACCCCCTTGCAGTTACTTCCAGAGTCAAAGAAAAAATTAGATTGCTGCTTCCCAGTCTTCCTGTAGGCATTCGCATTGTACCAGCCTACGACCGCACAAGACTCATCGAGGGCGCAATACACACCTTGGCCGAGGTAATGTGGCACGAAATGATTATCGCTGCAATTGCTATAATTTTAATTCTTGGCCATATACGCAGTGTTTTTGTCATCTGTATTACCCTGCCTCTTTCGGTGCTCTTTTCATTTTCCATGATGTGGATCCTCCGCCATTTAGGCATCATTGATATCCAAGCAAACATCATGTCACTTGCAGGAATTACGATTTCGATAGGGGTACTGGTAGATCAAGCAATCGTTATGGTTGAAAACGCATCACACCACTTGAAAGAAAAATTCGGGAACAATCATGTCTCCGGGGATAACACAGATATCATTATAAAAGCCTGCGTTTCCGTAGGCAGACCAATCTTCTTCTCGGTCATGATCATGCTTCTTTCATTCATACCTGTTTTTCTTCTCTCTGGAAGAGAAGGAAAACTATTTCACCCACTAGCATACACCAAAACCTTCGCTCTGATTGGCACCGCACTTTTTTCTGTAACCTTGGTCCCCGCGCTTATCCCACTCTTAATCCGTGGGCGCCTGCGATCAGAACAAGAAAACATGATTGTCCGCAGCTTTATTTCAATTTACAAACCATTCTTATCGTGGTTTATGCCACGCATTAACCTTGTTATGTGGATGTTTGCAGCACTTCTTATTCTTGCAGCAGGGATTTTTCCCTTGCAAGCTTTGGTTGGAATGGGGGCATCAGAAACAGCTTGGAAAAATATGTTCTTGGCTGTTCTAACCATAGTTACCACCATCACCGTAATGTCGACAATGGGTGGAATGAATCAGATTTTTTCACTTGTCACATTGATAGCATTAGGCGTGTGCGCCCAAAGTTTTCCAAAAATAGGTGTTGCATTCATGCCCGCACTTGATGAAGGCACAACACTGGATATGCCAGTCACCGTACCAAGGGCTAGCGTTACCCAGGTTATAGATGATCTTAAAGCAAGGGATGCGCTAGTTCGTGGATTTCCTGAAGTTGAAAGTGTCGTGGGAAAAGCAGGCCGGGCCGATACTCCGACCGATCCTTCACCACTTGATATGGTTGAAACCTTCATTAATTTTCGCCCAAAAGAATTCTGGCCAAGGCGTGTTCTTAAGTACAACGATGGCATCCGGCAAGCAACAGTCATCCTTTCGAACTTAGAAAAATCTGGCTTTATCTCAAAAACGTTACCACCAGATGACCGATCCAACATGCTGGTTGAATCGGCCCAGAAAGCAATAGAAAGATTCGATGAAGTTCAACGAGAACTTGCAACACGAAGGTTTGTCGAATTAGAATCTTCTCTTGCAAGACTATGCACCAAAGAGTTTATTAACCAAGCATATAATCATTTCGCAAAAACCAGAGAATGGATTGGCCCAAAAACTCCCTTAGCAGACACAAAGCTTGCTGAATTGGAAACGCGATTACTTCCGGGGTTTGGCCTCGCAATGGCAAGGTATGTATCCATTGGTGAAATCGAAAAAGAACTCCGCTTTTTTGCTGATTTGCTTGCAGAAGAAAAATTAATAGGTGATCCTGCAACAGCATTGAAAATCTCACCAACTTTGTTCGAGATTATTACGGAAAAAACCACAGGAAAAACTACAACTCTTGCCGATCGAATTACCTCCGCTCTTTTAAAAACACAAACTCGATTTTGGCATAGTGAAACGCAAATCTTGGACCGCGAATTGTTTTATCATGGAACTTCCGCATTTATTTGGCTGGCAATTGAAGAACTATTTACATTTTCCAGGGATCATGGATTTCTAGAAAACGGAACTCGTGCTGATTCTGTCAATGCATTGCTTGACACAACAATTTCAGTGCGACTTGGCCAAGAACCACGAACCAAAGTTCCACAAGAATTCGAAGATTTTGTTAAAAAATTAGAACCAGATTTTCAACAATGGGTTCTGCTCTGGAAAAGAATAGGGGGGCCACGAGGCGATCTTGTTGATGATGAAATGGGACGAGTTTTGCAAGTTCCGGGGTGGAGTAATATTTTCACCCAACCTATTATTAATCGAATCGAAATGCTTTCTTCAGGAATTCGTACCGATGTAGGCATTAAAGTATTTGGCCCAAACCTCGATACTATCGATAAGCTTTGCAAGGATGTAGAAAAATCGATAAAAACTGTTCGTGGGTCCCGCGATGTCGTCGCAGCACCAATCATGGGAAAAGGGTATTTGGAAATCGACATAGACCGCGAAAAGGCTGCACGGTTTGGAGTTAGTGTCGAAGACGCACAACTAGAAATAGAAATTGCAATCGGTGGGCGAGTCGTAACCTCCACGGTTGAAAAACGCGAAAGATATCCAGTTAGAGTTCGATACTCACGCATGGAACGAGAAGACGAAAACACCATTCGAAAATTGCTGGTTGCTGGAACCCGTTCTGGTAAAATGAACCGTGATGCCGAGCCTTTGAACAAAGTTCTTCCAGGGGGAGATATCCACAAGGCGGGCATTGCGCATCTTGGTGGTGGCCTTCGTGTAATTCCACTTTCAGCGTTTGCGGATATACGCATCACCGAGGGGCCATCAATGATCAAAAGTGAAAACGGACAGATGATGAATGCCGTTACCTTGAATGTACGTGGCCGAGACATGGTAGGCTTCATTGAAGAAGCCAGAAGAGTGGTTGAACAAAAAATTAATTTACCAGAAGGATATCACCTTGAATGGAGCGGTGAATTCGAACATCAACTACGGGCTGCAAAAACTTTATTGCTCGCTTTTCCTGCAGTCATTCTTTTAATATTCATCATTCTTTATTTCACCTACAAAGATCTTGCAGATGCTTCCCTAATCATGCTTACCCTTCCAGAAGCGCTGGCTGGTGGCGCATTCTTCCTCTTTTTCTTTCCTAAAATCCAAAATGGATGGGATTCTCCCCCTTTCGATTTCAGCATAGCGGTATGGGTTGGCTTTATTGCCTGCTTTGGTATGGCAGCAGAAACAGGCATCATCATGATGGTATATTTACGCGAAGCGATAGAAAAACGAGGCGGGCTTGAAAACATCAAATCTCTGGATGAACTTAGAGAAGCCGTTATCGAAGGCGCGGTTCACAGGCTTCGTCCAAAATTACTAACCGAAGGAGTTGCAATCCTCGCAATTTTCCCCATGGTTTTCTCGCAAGGTGTAGGTTCAGAAATTTTAGCACCTATGGCGCTACCTGTTCTCGGGGGCTTACTGATTTCGGATGAAGTCGTGGATTTGTTTTTACCAGTAAGATTCTTCTGGGTTCGCAAAGCAAGATGGTTAAAGCTGCAAGAAAAAAAATCCTGTAATCTTATTTGATTGATTTAAGAACCTCAACCGAGGTTACATTTGCGGTAACCCGATCAAGGGTTGCTTTCCTACGAAATGCCTCTGCTTGAACTTGAAAAAAACGATCCCGGGCCAAATACATTTCTTTTTGAGCTGCGACCAAGGTTAAAAAAGGAATTTTTCCTGAAATATAAGAAGTTTGTGCCTCACGCACATTGGCCTGTGTTGCTGGAAGTGTTATTTTTTTAAACAACTCCATAATCTGTGAACTTTCCTTCAATTGTTCATAAGCTTCCTGGACCTGAAAATTAATTTGATCCTCAAGCTTTTTATATTCTGCTTTTCGTTGAGCCAATTTGGATTGCGCTTCTGCAAGGGCAGCATACCTTCTACTTCGCTGCGAAGGCAGGTTCATTCTTAAACCAAGCTGATATTGCATCTGCTTATCCATACCCTGCCAGAAACTATCGTAAGCAGCAAGTGCTTCGTAATCAGGCGAAAACTCTCTTCTGGCAAGTTGAACTGCAGCATCATCTGCCCTAATTTTATCTTCCAACGAACGCAAATCCGGTCGATTAGCACGAGCATCCTCTCTCAGTTGCTCGCTATTTCTTTTTTCAATCTCTAATGGGATTTCCTGCATAGAAGGTGGCAAGCTTAAATCAGGCTCTAAATGCAACAAGGTGTTAATTCGTGCCTGAGTAACCTTGCGCATACGATTTAGCGTAATGGATCGCTCCTTTTGCAACCCAATTTCAACATCAGCTTGCAGAACATCCTGCTGAGGTACTTGCCCGTTACGATACCGAGTCTCCGCATTCTGCTTGAATTCACCCATCAACTTCAAAGAATACTCGTTCACTTCGATCGCCCTATCTACCAAATGAAAATCAAAATAGGCATTCTTAGCATCTTCAGTTAATTGCAACTTAACATCTTCAATATCTTTTTCTGTGGCACTTGCTTCCGCTTGGGCCTTATCGCCACGCAGTTTTAATTTACCCCGACCAGGTAATTTCTGAGCAAACTCCACTCTCAATGCAAAATTAACCTGATTCGAACCAATGGTTCCAGGTGCAAACCAACCCCCAACATTAGGATCGTCCAAAGAAATCGCTTGGGGATATTTAGACCATGCTGCTTCGGATGCTGCAGTCATTGCAGTTAATGTAGGATTTCGCAAAAGAACTTCCCGCACCAGATCATCAACAGCCAAAGTTTTGAAGGCGGAGAACGCTGGAATTTTCCCAGGGCCTTCTTCAATTTGATTTGTCGCTTTGCTTTCGGTTGATTCTTTTGGAGTGGTGTTTTTAACCACCGTGGAAAGCTCATTCGTTTCAACGGGAACAACAATTGGGGCAAAATTATCATTCAGTTGTGGAAAAAGTACGCATCCAGGCAAACCTAATATCGAAGCAAGGTACAGACTTCTTATTGTAAGTTTTTGAATTTTCATAGCGTTTGTAAACCTAGAACTTCAAATCAGTTTATTTCCTATAACTTTAATAAAATCGGCGTTATTACTAAATAAACTTAAGAAGAAATTTGGATTATCGCAATTATAACGCTAATAACCCAACCCTGAAATAAGATGGGTAAGCTGCAAAACACTTTTAAAATTTATTTATGATAGTTAAGGATAACCACTAAGAAGAGCATTTTATTTAAGCGAACTTCCAATGATAGAATGATTGAATCACTTTCTGGTGTTCGCCAATAACCAATTTGTCGCGCCAGTGATTATATTTGGTACCCAAGATAAGCGCTCCATCACCAGGGAGAATTTCAATAGCATGCACCTTACCATTTTCATCTTCAACACAAAGGGGCCAAGGTTTGTTAATATCAGAGAAAGTGCAAACGCTGAGTGGCCTGCCACCAAAAAAGTCCACAGTATGTTTAAGTAGTATTCAGGAAGGATAAAGGTTGAACATGCACAAATATTATATATAAATAGGCGCAATAGTTATAATTGGGAATAAAAAGTTAGGGCTCTTAAAGCTAGGTCATTAAATAACGCGCCGACATTATCTGTAATGGCTTTTCTTCTAATTGCCATTGGCAGTTAGTCATTGAGTTATTGAATACTCCAAGAGGAGAATTTCTACCAAGTTGTAACTTCAAACCCAATTGTGAGATCAAATTATTTGAGCAAAATATAAAAAAACTCACAGTCTAATTACCAAACAATTAAATATCATAATTTTAAAAATATCAAAAAAACAGGAATTCTTGTAAATCCATTAAGTTTCCATTTGCATAAATAAAAATTTTGAATAGAGTCTATTTGAGAAATAGATTTTATCTTGGAGAAAAGAATGCCCATTCTAAAATGTCCAGACCTTTCAGCTAATTTACATACCGAATTTAAAAAATTAGAATTAACCATTTATCTTGTAACACCAATGTTTGGGGGCGGGACTGTTGCTAGAGAAATTGATAAAACCCAACCGATAAGAGAAACTAGCATCAGGGGTCAATTACAGTTTTGGTGGCGAGCAACTGCTGGGGCTCATTACATCAATTCAAAGGATCTTTTTAAAGCACATGAAAAGATATGGGGTTCTACTAAGTTTAAAAGCAAAATAAGTATTAAAGTCAATCAATCAAGTTCACCCAATGAAGCAAGCTATTCAACTATTATTGGTCAAGGCGACGCTTTAAAGTATGCTTTATTTCCCTTTGCGAGTAATAATCAAACACCTGAAGCAAAAGGAATTAGGCCTGGTTATACATTTAATTTAAGTTTAAATGCATTAGGCACAGATATTAGCAATGAGGATTGGAAACATCTGCAAAATGCTGTGAAGGCTTGGATAAATTTTGGGGGATTAGGTTCAAGGACTAGGCGAGGTTGCGGCAGTTTATTTGCAGAGGAACAAAGTTTCAAAAATCTTCAAGAGGCTTCAGCCTGGTTAAATCAAAATGGATCCGATAAGCAACTTGATTGGCCGACATTACCAAAAAAATTCTTCTTTAAAGAAGAATCACTTAGTCCAATTCAAGCGTGGAATCAATCAATAAAAATTATGCGCGATTTTAGGCAAACACCTCATGTTGGCCGTAATGAAGGCAGGCAGCATAATCGGCCTGGTAGGTCAAGATTTCCTGAAGCTGACACTATAAGAAGGCTTACTAAGCGTCATGCACCAGGCCATGAACCAGATAAAAACAAACCTAATGGTTTTCCTAGAGCTGAATTTGGATTACCAATTATCTTCCAGTTTAAAGGAAGCGAACGAGAAGGAGACCCTAGAGAATCAACCCTTATGCCCTTGATTCCAGGGATTTCTGAACCTTTGGAAAGATTTGCCAGCCCATTAATACTTAAGCCAATTGCAGTTTCCAAAGAAAAAGCTGTATCAGCAATTATTTTATTAAATGGTGTACGAGTAAAAAAATGCAGTTTAATACTTGACAAAAGACAGGTCCAGAACTCTGACAGTCAGCCTATCAGAAGTAATGAATTCATGAATATTAATCCATCGCCTTTAAATGGATTTGATTCTGTGTTAGATGCATTTTTCGCATATGCAAAGTATGAAGGTTTTATAGCAGAATAATTCACCCTAGGATTTCTAAGAATGCCATCGCTCATCGCATTATCAATTGGCCCAATTCAAGAATTTATTGCCGCCGCTAGGCGGACAAAAGATTTATTTGCAGGTTCTAAATTGCTTTCAGAACTTAGCAAAGCAGCAGCAAAATCTATAAAAGATTCTGGAGCCATACTTGTTTTTCCCTCACCTAATTGTGAACTTGAATATAATTCTAAAGATCTAATAGCAAATATAATTCTTGCACAAGTAGATGGCGACCCACAGGCTGCTTTAGAAAAAGCAAAAGAGGCTACTAAAAAGTTTTGGACCACCCTAGCAAAAACAGTATTTGAACAATTTGAACCTAATCAAGTTATTCGGAAAGATATTTGGGATAGCCAAGTAGATTCTGTTTTAGAACTTTATGGTGCTTGGGTTAAAATTGATGATCAAGATAAAAGTGGCCGTTCTGCCTATCAAAACGCTAGGGATTCCCTGATGCGATTAATGGCAGGAAGAAAAGCACTAAGAAATTTTGATTCTTGCAAGGCATTTACCGGCATACCAAAATCTTCTTTAGATGGCCAACGAGATTCCGTTTTACAAAACGACAATAAAAGAAAAGGCTGGTCCATAAAAGCGAAGAGAATCCTTCGAGCTAAAAAAGGGGAGCAATTGGACTGCGTTGGCGTTATTAAACGCGCTTGGGAAGGCAGTACGCAAGTTTTTCCTTCTGTTTCGCGTATCGCAGCAGATGCATGGATAAGGAAAATTCATTGCGATAGCCCCCATCTTTTACAAGAATTTATAACCACCTGCGAAGAGTTAAAAAAGGCTGGTGAAATTGATCTTCCCAAATTAACTGGCAAAGATTTTGAAAGATACAGTTTATTTCCCTTGGAAGGTTCTGCTTTGTATCCCGGAAGGCACAAAGATTTAATTGATGACAACGACGACCAATCAATCTTAGACCCCCTTAAAGATGCCTTTGAAAAGCTTTCCAAAAAGTTTAAGGAACCTAGCCCTTATGTTGCGATTCTTATAGCGGATGGGGACAAAATGGGGGAAGTTTTATCAAAAATTAAAACCCTCAAAGGCCATCAAGAAATTTCAGAAAACCTCAATGCTTTTGCAATGGGGGCCAAGAACATAGTAGAAAAAAGCCAAGGCACGCTAATTTATTCTGGCGGCGATGATGTACTTGCCATTCTTCCAGTAGACCATTGCTTGGAATGCGCTAAAGAATTATCTGAGCGATTTAATACCGAATTAAAGAAGAATTTACCCGGGGATATTAGTGTTCCAACCTTATCTGTTGGTATAGCAATTGGGCATAGTATTGAAGACCTTGAAGATTTATTAAATTATGCCCGCGATGCTGAAAAACATGCAAAAACCGCACAGGAAGGCGAAGGCACAGATAGACAAGAAGGCGAAGGCACAGATAGAAATGGCCTAGCAGTACATATTCATAAACGAGGCGGCGGCCCTGTAAAGGTTAGGGGCAATTGGGATAGTCTTTACAATTCCTTGATTGAACTATCAGGTTTTATTAACAAAAAAGAATTATCTAGCAAATTCGCTAACGAGCTTATTGTTCTTGCTAGACATTATGAAAAATGGCCAGACAAAGCATCAACAACTGAAGAAGCTATTCAAAAAGATACCACTCGAGTTCTTAATAAAAAAGAAGGCAGTGCTGCTAAAAATTCAAATTTCAGGAGCATTATTTTTAAACTAAAAAATAGTAGGGAAATTCAAAATTTAGCAGAACGAATTCTTGTTGCCCGACAAATTGCAGAGGGTAAAAGGCAATCACAAGTGAAAAAGAAAACAGAAGGCCAGCACTAATATGAAATATTTTGAAATCCAATGCCGAGATCCAATAGTCGCTCGCGATGGCAGACCATTTGATTCAGGCGGAAAAATGCGTGCTACCACCTGGTTGGTGCCCTCCGTACTGGCAGGGTCTTTCAGAACCTTGTTAGGCAAAAAAATTGATTCTACCTTTTCAGGTGATTTACCCGATCGGTTAAAAAAGGTTTCTGTCCATGGTTTTTTTCCGATGGCAGAAAACAAACTGTATTTTCCCAAACCTGAAGACTGCATCGCTAAACCAAACCAAAATAACAAGGACCTTAAAAAAGAGGACCCTATTCTACTCCAGACTAAGCCTCAAACTTGTCACCCAGATCAGGGGTGTGATTTACCTCCTGGCAATCTACTGCCCGTTATGCTCACCAGCGAACAATCAAAAGCTGATTTTAAGCCTGCAGCAGTTCCTGAATGGTGGCCCGCAGATGCTTTTGAAAACTGGTTAATCAATGAAGAAGTTGCACTTAATGAAACCTTTCTTCGTAAACCTGAGGAAGACCAAAGAACCCACCTAGAAGTTGAAGAGACTTCGGGAACCGCAGAAGATGGCATGGTATTTACAACAACCTCTTTATCCTTAGAAGCTTTACCCTCCTATGGAATAGAACGCAAACACACTCAGGTATCTTATCCAATCCGAGTTGAAGCCGAAGGCGATCTACATAATCATTGCAATAACTTAGATCAAAAACATCCTCTTGGGGGTGAACGAAGGCTAGTTCATTGGAGAGAAGCTAATCAACAATCAAAGCTTTGGGAATGTCCTAAAAAAGTGTCAGATGCACTAACTAAAAATCCAAAGAATGTTCGCTTGATATTAGCAACACCTAGCATATTTAAAGATGGGTGGAAACCTGCTTGGTTAACCCTGAAAGACGGTTTTCTGCAAGGTAATCCCCCAGGTTCGGGCGTTACCTTAAAATTAGTTGGAGCAAGCATAGCTCGTTGGAAAGCTGTTTCGGGATGGTCCCTTGCGAAACCTTATGGCCCTAAGCCAACTAGGCGTATGGTGCCTGCAGGTTCTGTTTACTTTTTTGAATGTATCACAGGCAACCCCGCTGATTTAACAAATCATTGGCTTAAATCTGTTGCAGATGAAGAACAAGACCAACGCGATGGATTTGGACTTTCCTTATGGGGTATTTGGTAAAATTTGTATTTAAAAGGGGAATTGATAATGTCGAAAAGATTTTTTTGGTTAGAGACTTTAAGTTCTACACACATTGGAACTGGTAGAGGGCTTGGGTATATCGATCTTCCCCTGCAAAGGGAAAAGGTAACAAATTGGCCTATGATTCCAGGGTCTTCTATTAAAGGCGTGGTTGCTGATTCTTTTCAGGCAGGAAAGGAAGGTAGAAAAGGCAATGCTGATAAGGAAAAAGCTTTTGGTAAAGCCCCCACCGATACCGATACCTTTTCCCAAGCTGGTGCCCTCTTTTTTAATGATGCAAGAATTTTTTGTTTACCTATCAGAAGTTTTAAAGGAACCTTTGCTTGGTGCACTTCAATTTTAGTGCTGCAACAATTTACCCGTGAATCTGGGTGTACATTAAAACTTCCCCTTCCAATTCCCAATGATAAGGTTGGGGTTTGCAACGACCCATTCCTTGGGACATCCCTAGGCCAAGGTGCTAACAAGGCTGTCTTGGAAGAGTTTGACTTAAGCCTTCAACCTTCTAATGAAACGACCGAACTTGCTAAGTGGATTGCCGAACGACTTTTTCCAGGCGATGAAACTTGGCAAGGTATCTTTAAACAACGCTTTGCAATTTTGCCTGAAGAATTGTTTAACCATTTCTGCCTAACGGGAACAGAAGTGATTACACGAAATAGCATTGATGAAATTACTGGAATCGCGATTGATGGCGCCTTATGGACGGAAGAATCATTGCCAGTTGCGACAATTCTTACTTCTTCAATCGAATGTGATTCAAGGGATTGTGATACAAACGAGCAAGAAAGATTATTAAAGCATTTTGCAACTGGCGAAAAAACTTTGCAAATGGGTGGAAAAGCATCGGTTGGTCGGGGCAGAGTTCGTTGTGTTTTCACCGCCATGTAATATTTTAAGGAGTTTGATTTACAGTGAATATTCAACAGTTAATGGCTCAAGAAGCATTTAATAAAGCAAAAATTCGTAGTAGTAATGAGTTTGAAAATTACCTAAGCTTCGCTCGAAGTTTTCCTTCGTTAATTCATTCTTGCGGTCTGGTTCAAGCTGTTTCTTTTGCCAAGGCAAAGGCAAAAACTAAAGATAATAGTCCTCATGGCAATTATTTATCAGACCTTAAGGATGTACTGAAAGCAGGAAAATTCGAATTTGCTAGCCAAGATGTTGTAGACCTTGCCCGATCAGCAGACCAAAGTAAATACCTGCTGCTTTCTAGGCGAACCTTAGAAGCTGCAATCTGGCTTAAGCGTTATGCTGAAGCATTAGAATCTGAAAAAACTAAAAGCTAATATTTTTATTGCCCGGCCTGTTGTGAAAGGAAAGCTCAATGCTACGAGATGCACTTAATCCTTTAATGGGAAATCTAAAAAGTTGCCAACACCCTGGGCTTCTTTTGGATCGCTATTACCCAGGAAATGAAAATGAACAAAAAGATGGCGAAGCTAAAACCCAACATTTTAAGGCTATGGTCGAATGCTCCAAAACAAACGATCTAACCAATTTATATAAGCTTTCCTTCGAACGATGGAAAAAAAATCTTCCCACCGACAATAAAAAATCAGGTACTTTAGAAACCGTAGGAAGAATGGTTTTAGGTTTAGGTAAAGCCAGTGTTTTAGAAACTGGCATCCATCTTCATCATCATTTGGGTTATCCCTATATTCCAGGCTCTTCCCTAAAAGGAATTTGCGCCCATTATTGCAGCAAAGTATGGGGGCAAAATAACCCAGATTTTAAATCTATTATTGATGCAAACAAAGAAAAACAGTCTGGGCAATATCACCAATTCCTTTTTGGCGACACCACCCAGGCAGGTGCCATAGGGTTTGAAGACGCTTGGTGGGTACCCGTGCCAAATACGCCTTTTCACAACGATATAATGACCCCCCATCACACAAAATGGCAAGAAAAAGGGGAGGTTGCTCCTGCCGATTACGATAGCCCAATCCCCGTTTCATTTTTATCTTTTAGCGGGTCTTTTCACTTTTGCATCTCTTGGCAGGGGCAATTCCCCACAAACGAAAATGAAAAGAATGAAATAAAAAAATGGATGGATCTAGCTTGGAAACTTCTTGTCGAAGCTTTAACAATCCAAGGGGTGGGTGGCAAAACCTCCAGTGGCTATGGTTTGTTTGATGAAGAAAAATATTTAAATTCTAAGGAACAAGAGGGAAAAGATGAAATCAAAAAAGCACAAGAATTAAAAGCCCTAGCCGAATTAGAAGCTATGTCCCCGTTGCAAAGATCTATGAAGGAGTTCTTGAATACCCATAAAGATAGACAAACAGCAACTAGTCAACCATACCTCTTACTTTATAAGGAATTAGAAAAAAGATCTGCGGATTCCATCTTTAAATCTGAGGAAGACCGAAAGTCAGTTGCTGAAGAAATTAAAAAAGGATTGCAAGCAGCTAAAAAATGGACCGGAAAAGATAGCAAGCCTGAGCGAACTGACTTTATTAAAAAAATATTGGGTGAACTTTAACAAACTCGAAAACATTTTACTTATGCCCTATTAATGCAAAAATATTTATTCATTACAACTTGTGGCACAAGTATTCTATCCAACAACCTCAGTCTCGAGGATCGAAGCAAACTTACTAAACTTGCAAATCATCATGAATCTGAATTTTCTACCACCGAAAAAACATTCATTGATGACATCATAAACAAAAAGAATATACCAACTTTAGCCCAAGACCTTGTTAAATCGAAATCTGCCTGCGCTGAACTTAATGGCATTATTACCTTTTATAACTCCCAATTTAGTAGTAATTCCTCAGACCTTCATTTTTTGATGCACACCGATACCTATCAAGGCAAAAAAACTGTTGAACTCTTACAATCTTGGCTTCAGGAAAAAAATTGTAATTCAAATTTACTTCTTATTGAAGACCTCAATACCAAATCACTTGTTGATTTTAAACATGGTATTTCGTTTTTGATTCACTGGTGTTCACAAACTTTGCCAGGCTATCGCGCTTCAGGCTACAAAATCATATTCAATCTGAGCGGCGGGTTCAAATCTCTTCAAGGTTATATGCAAACTCTCGGCATGCTTTATGCAGACGAATTGCTTTATATCTTTGAAAATAATAATGAACTTCTGCGTATTCCACGCCTTCCACTCGAACTCGATTCCTCTGTGGTCGATGCAATCAAACAAAACCTTTCTACATTTAGAATGCTAAGTAACGGGTTGACATTAAATAAAGCAGCGGTTGCTAACATTGCAGAAACTTTATTCTTTGAAATAGGTGATGAGGTAGAACTCTCACCTTGGGGGCAACTTGGTTGGGAAAGATTTAAAAAACTTTATTATGCTACAAAAATTTATTGCCCTTTAGAACCAATTAAACTTTCAGATAACGCAACAAGAGACCTCCAAAAGTTACCCCAGTTTAATTTCGCTTTTAATCAAAAAATGGATACTCTTTACTATTATCTTAAAACCCAAAAACATACTAGAAGCGTGTCCGTTCGGTGAAAACCCTTCTTGCGGGGTATGTTAGCCTTGGAGTTTTCAATAACTCGAGGGAGAACAAGCAATGTCGATTACAAAAAATCTCAGATCAGAACAACGCTGGCGGGATATTATC